>Ga0210040_10000661_pt1 | contig 56132 bp, 41 predicted proteins | sample CryGeyCG12114_NA_FD_185462 | JGI IMG/M metagenome (GOLD analysis project Ga0210040, IMG submission 185462) | Groundwater microbial communities from aquifer - Crystal Geyser CG19_WC_8/21/14_NA (SPAdes) (version 2) | ecosystem: Environmental > Aquatic > Deep subsurface > Groundwater | place: USA...
TCTAAATGCGAAAAGCTTTTTTCTTGTTCCACCTGCTATAAATAGTAAATATAGATTATGTAAAATTCAGCGGATTACGGGCCGGAATGTGCGTTATTTTAACTCCCGGCAATTTAGGTTTTAGCCAGTTAACCAGCCATTCCGATCCGGGCTCCTCGCTGGGGATATGCCCCAATAATACCAACGCTAGTTTATCGCCTTTGGTGCGGGCATCCCGTACATATTCTATGGTTTCCCATTCGGGGGCTTCGCCGCAGATTAATACATCCGGCTGCTCTATACCCATTTGCTCAATGTGTCTTCTGCCGCCCGAAGCGCCGGGCATAAACAATACGCGTTGGCAGGGTTGCGACAAATCGCCGATATATCGCACCATCTGCACGTCTAACTTTTCCTTCGTAAGCGCAATTAATGCTTTTAAAGAAACTGGAGGGATCACAAATCTATTCCGGTTTTCCGGATTATAATATTTTTCCCAACCCAAAGCGGCTACCAATCCGGTTTGTACGCCATCGGGCTTATGCTGGTGGATGTAGTCATGATTGCGCCAAACAGTAATATTATGCTTTTTCAACAGCTCTGTTTTGTAGCGATAAACCTTATCATTTTCTAACCAGGCCGTTTCGTCCTGATGATTGTAAAAAGTAGGTTCGTGGGCAATAATGAAGTTAGCACCCAGGGAAACAGCTTTTTGGATTACTTCTAAACTGGCGAACATAGAAGTAACAATGCCGGTCACTTTTTGGTCTAAACTACCTGATTTCAGGGTATCTACCGTATTTTCGAAGGGGGCACCGGGTATATCTTTTATAAACAAATCAATGATTTGCCTGACGGTGTAGGTTTTTTCTTGGGCCGACAACTCATTGGCCAAACTTACAACCGGCGCGGCTAAAAACACGGAAGTACCCAAGACTTTGGTTAACGAGGCTACAAATTCTCTCCTCCCCGTACGATTATGAAAAGCACTTAAATTTTGTTCATTCAATTCCATTTCTAAAGAACTTTAAGCGAAGACAATATATTTAACGCAGTGTAACCAATAATTAGGTGTTACACAAATGTTTTTAGATGCTTTATGACACCATTAGTTACTCAGAAAAGGATAATACAGCTAACCGGACGATAGTCTTTGCATTAACAGGCGGATCTTGCATAAAACGAGGCTTACGTTCCGGCCCGGACAGCATTATTTAAAGAAACAACTCGGCTATGATAAAACTGATAACCGATATAACAAAGCCAAACATAAAAAAGCCATAGGCAAAATGCAGTTTCCGGTATTTTCGCTCCAGCACTTTACCCAAATAATAATTATCCCGGATCATGCTGCTCTGTAAGTAATCTTTGTCTTTTATCATTTCCTTCATGCCGGCCTCGTAATCTTCGTACTTTACACTATGAAAAGAACCAAAAAACAACAGGTTTACTTTCCGGTTTTTTACATCATCTGCCGTGAAATGGCCCCGGCTAACTTTGGGCCGCGTAACCATAATAGCCGATACCAGCGTGACGAGCGAAGTAACTAAAAATGACAAAGCCGGTATGAGCAGTTTAGACTCCGTTTCGAGTTTGCGGAAAATAAAGGAAATCAGCACCGATATAATAACGGAGTTGATAGTAAGCAAAATATGCGCTTTGTTATCGGCCATGTCGCTCAGGCGCATTTGGTTGGCGGCATTAATCCGAAACATAGTTTGTACACCCCGATTGCTTTTTTTTGCTTTATCTTTTTTCTTCTTCGATTGGGCTGGAGCCGAAAGCAACTCTGATTGCGGGTTTTCCGGGGGCGCCTCCTGGTAAGCTATTGTTTGCTGGCGCAGCTTTTCCAGGTTTTCGTGTTTACCAGAAGCCAACAGGTTTTGGCAAAAATCTGTATGATACTGGTGAATTTCCATGAGCTTCAGGCTAATATCCGACCAGACATCATCTGCAATCAGTTGATTAATGCGGAGCTCGGTTTCTGCTTTTACTTGCTTATCGGTGTTTTCAAAATCTTCGGTGCCCAGATGGTATAAATCGGCATCGCACAAAATCTTTTCTATTTGGGTAGCTGGGTTCTGGGGCATTTTAGTGGCCCTTATGGTTTTCTGAATCATATTAATCAGTTCCGGCGCAAGCAGTTCTTTTTGCAAAAAATCGGCGGCCATTTCGGCGCTTTTTTCTTCGTGATTTTCCTGATTAGCAAAAAGGTAACCGACATCATGAAACCAAGCCGCCAGAATTAACGCCAGAAATTCATTTTCGGGTAAGGCATAGTGCCCGGCAATATAACTTGCCCGCTGCACCACTTCTTCTACATGGGCTAAATTATGGTATCTAAAATCTGGTCGCGGATTGGAATTGTACAGTTGCCGGATATACGCCGACGTTTTATAAACAAGTTCGAGAGTACCCATTAAATAAGCATTAAGAACTATTAAAGGTACTCTTTTAAACTTATTTAGCCGATATGTACTTTATAATATTTGCGCAACTGCGTTTAAATGCTTTCCTATATCTTACTGCATCATAAAATATTAATAAAGGCAATTGCTTTTAAGATTAATAAATGATGATATTAGGCTAGTAGCTAAAATTTTTTTAACGAGAGAATTGAGGAACTTACGTTTATTTTGCTGGACGGAATTTATAATCCCGTTCTTTTGAGAAAAAGGATTTGCAATCCGCTACTATTTAGCAAATCAATTTGAAGCAGAAGTATGTACTAAAGAACAGGCAGCCGTTTGGGTAATGCAAGCCTGCTCAAAGGAAGTTTAGTAAGAATTTCAAAATACTGCCTACCTGATCATAGAGCTTTATTTTACAATCGCTCCTACAAATAAAATTGGCTTAAATCGACCGCATAATTTTTTACCTTATATTTCAGCTATCTAATTTCGGAAACTGATAAAAGAAAACTGCTCTCCGGCGGCGAACATGCTTTTTCCCTGGGGCAATTCCAGGAAGCCGTCTGCTTCCAGCAGGCCGGCAAAATCGCCGCTGCCACTGGTAGTCAAGGGCTGGCCCACGTATTTGTTACTCGTATTTACGGCTAATTTAACCGGCATAAAATAAGTCAGATTGGGTTTAAAAGTTACATCTGCCGCTAAATTAACCTGGGGTAGTAATGCAGGGCTGGCACCTAAACCAGCGCGCAACCACGGCTGCACATATTTGTAATAACAAAGAAATGTAGACACCGGATTTCCGGGCAAAGCAAAAATAACGGGGCCGTTTGCCAGCCGCCCGAACCAGAATGGTTTACCCGGCCGCTGTGCCACTTCGTGCAATAGTTTCTGTACGCCTAAGGTAGCTAGCACATCCGGTATAAAATCAGCTTTACCTTTAGAAACCCCACCGCTCAACAGCAATACATCGTATTGGCGCAATATATTTTCAACTTCCTGTAAAAGCACAGTTTTATCATCGCGCAAATGAAACCGTTCGGCTTTAACTCCTGATTGTAACAAAGCAGCCTGTAGCATATAACCATTCGACTGCCTAATCTGGTGGGGCAAAGGCGTATCCGAAATACCTACCAATTCGTCGCCGGTAGCAATGATGGCTACGCGGGGAGATTGGGTGACTCTAACGGTGCTTTTGCCAACGCTGGCCATAACCGCCACTTCCGCCGGAGAAATTATTCTTCCGGCCGGAATTAATAAATCAGCGGCTTTGCGGTCGGAGCCTTGGAGATGGACACTCTGCCAGATTCCTGCTGGTGCGGTTATAATTCGGGCGTAACGCTTACCAGCCTGTTCGGTAATGAGCACATCTTCGTAGCGAATAACGGTATCGGTGCCGGCAGGCAAAACCGAACCCGTCATTACTTCCAGGCAATTAGTGCTGTTTTTCAAGGTTTTAGGCGCATCACCGGCTAATTGCACATCTTCTATTGGGTAAGTATCATGGCCATCCCGGAAAGTAGAGAACTGAATAGCAATACCATCCATGGTAACCCGGTGGTAAGGCGGGAAATCGCGGTCGGCATAAATTGGTTCGCGCAAAACCCGGCCCACGGCTTGCACCAGGTCGACTTCTGTTTTGGATAAACTAAGCAAATTGGCCTGAATAATACTACTTGCTTCTGCAACTGTAATCATAATCTGTACCTGAAGCCCGAACTTACAAAATAATTTACTTAATCAGATAAAGTCTGCAAAAGTGCTCTGGTTCCAGGATGCTTTTGCCCCAATATCAGGCCAGCACTTCATTTAAATTATATTGCATCAATTGGTATTCCTGCTTGGCAGCATCGCATAAAGGACAGACATAACTATCCGGCAAATCTGCAAAAGTTACTCCGGGCGGTATTGTACCATCGCCATACACCTGATCATAAACGGTTAAGCATTGCTGGCACTGGTACAACGCTTTTTTTGGTTTTTGCGCCGCGGATGGTTTGGGTGTTATTATCGGGGGTTCGTTATTTAAATTTTCATAGTACAGGCAGCTTAGTTCCATCAGCAAAGGCGCTAAATCTTCTTTTAGAATATCCCGGGCGTAGGTAATGTATTGTTGCTTATTCGGGTTAAAATCCTGGCTGTATAAAATATTGTACGTAGGGAGCAAATCGTACTTTTCGGCATATTGCGAAGCCGGGTTCTTCTCAATTACCACCGAGGTGAATAACACCATGGGCACTGTTTTTACCGTAAACGTTAACCCTTCGGTACTGATATCATTCTGATCGAAAGTGCGTACCAGGTAACGTTTTAGTTGCAAAGCTTCCTCGTCCAGCACCGGTAAATGCCAGTTAAGTTCCAGCGACGAATGCCGCATGTTAATACCGTATTTACCCAGCAGTTTTTCGTACTTAATTTTATCTTTTTCCAGAATACCTTTCAGGATAAAAGATTTCCAGGGCGTAATACTGATTTTCCCGATGTTGGTTTCGACGCATAAATCACAAAGCGCTTTTAAAAAATTGATGGTATAACCGTTATTGCGCCAGTACAAACCCAGCCAATATTTATCGCCGGCCATTTTATTCATGCCTTCATAAGCCGGGAAAGAGGTTTTGGGTAATTCCAATTCTTCTTCTACGGCATGTTGATTGGCTTTGCTAAGCACTTTAACGTGGGTAACTAATTCTTCAACACTAACCGCCGGTTTTTCTGCGTAAACAGCTTCGATGGCTTTCACGGTCCGGACAATATCAAATGTATACACCAGAGTTGGCCAAAGAACTAAATCATTCCCTGATGCGGGCAGGCTTACATACAAATACCAATAATTATCTTGCCGCGACGCTACAAAGTTTAGATTACCGGTAAAAAGCGGTACCAGGGTTTGGCGCGGATCGGAAATATTTACTTTTAATTGCGTGCGGTATTGTTCGAAATCATCCAGTATATATAAATATGTGTCGGAGTGCAACCAACTGGTATGGGGTAATATATCAGCGGCCACATACGAACTCACCATATTCTGGTAATTATTACCGGCAAAATCATATTCGGTCCGGATGGCCTGAAACGTATGATCCAGAATGGCTTTGCTGCGGATATTTACCGGGAATAAGATATCCTGTCGGGAGCCGAAATGAATGACTTCGTTGCCGAAATCACCGGCAGTTTCGAGTATCTTTTTTAAATCGCCGGGTGATATAACGCCACCGCGGGCAAAAACCCGGATTAGATCTTTCTTCTCCATACCTTATAAAGTTTATACTGAATGCGACGCGAGGCTCTGTTCGCGGCTTTTTATTCTCCGGTTTTAGGCCGATATTATTGCAAACTTAAATTATTCATTAGCGGCCAGAGGCCGGAAGAAAACCGTCACGAGCGAGGACGCTCGCGCCAGCCTTATGCTTCGTATTCCGGGCCTAAAACCACTTAATATTCTACCCTTCCGCCCTCCGGGCACCTTCCCTAAAACAGGGAAGGAGTTGCGGCTTATGCTTTAGATAAGCCTAAGCTTTGCATCAGCCGGCGTTCCCCGCCTATTTTAGGAGGGGTTAGGGGTGGTAAAAATTTCCAACCAGATTAATCAAACCCTTATCGGCTCTACTGCCATTATGTTTTCCAATATTGCTTTTACTTCCGGTTTGCAGCTACCACAGCCCAGGCCCGCGCCCGATTGTTGGCAGAGCTGCCGGAAATCGTGGCAGCCGTTTTTTACCAGGCTGACTAAGTTGCCTTCGCCCACATTATTGCAGGAACACACCAATTTGCCTAATACCGGAGCGGCCGCTTTGCCTGACCGCAATAATTGCATGCGCTTTTCGGAAAGCTCCAGTTTGTTTTCGATGAGGGTTTTAAATTCGGCAAACTCACTTTTATCGCCCATTAAAATGGCCCCTACTAACCTATCCTGGTGAATGATACATTTTTTATAGTAGCGTTTGGCTTTGTCGGTAAATATTACTTCTTCGTATTCCGGGTTATTGTCGGGAGCTACCACCATCCCCAAAGAGCATAAATCCAACCCCGATAATTTGAGGATATTCATAAAGATAGAACCGGTGTAATAGCTACTCAGGTCTCCGGTCAGGAATTTAGCCGCCATATCGGCCTGGGCTTCGGCGGCCATTGTTATACCATTTACTACGCCGTTAAATTCGGCCACTTCGCCTATGGCAAATATGGCTTCATCGCTGGTTTGCAGGTAATCGTTTACGATTATACCGCGGCTACAATTAAGCTGCGCCGCTAAAGCCTGTTCTAAATTGGGCCGCGTGCCAACGTCATATACCACCGCATTGCAGGCAAGCGTCTTGCCGCTTTTTAAATTCACGACTAGGCCGGGCGCCTGCTTGTTCGGAAAAATAGTTTGCACCTGGTCGTTGAAGAATACCTTAATGCCTAGTTCCTCTACGTATTCGCGTAACAAATCACCGGAAATCTGGTCCAGTTGCCGCGCCATTAACCGGGAGCTAAGCTGAATAATGGTAACATTAATATCTATTTCGCGCAAAGAAGCTGCTAATTCCAGACCTAATAAACCACCGCCTACAATTACCACTTTCCCTTCATTGTTCAAAAAGGTTTTCAGCCGGTCGGCATCGCCGCGGTTGCGCATTGTAAAAATACCCGGCAGTTCCAGGGGCACATCCTTGGGGGTAAAAGCCCGGCTACCGGTAGCAATTATTAATTTATCGTAATTGTGCTCGTGGCCTTTGGCATCAATAACGATTTTGTTTTCGCGGTTGATGGCGGCAATACCGTTTGCTTCGTGCAAACGAACGTCCAGTTTGGCCAGTTCGCCGGCTTTAAATTTCTCCAGTTGGCTCCAATCTAGGTGCCCGTTCAGGTATTCGGGTAATAAAACCCGGTTATAAAACGGATGCGCTTCCTGCGAAAATACCTGTATTTCATCGCGCCGGTTTTTTTCGCGGTAAGTATTTATAAACCGGTAAGCCGCGGCGCCCGCCCCAATTACTACAATTTTCTCCCGGGGCTTCTCATACTTTTGTACCTGCACCGCCGAAAACTTAAAATCCGGTTCTTTCGATCGGGTATCTACTAAATTATTCGTGAGGTTATTCGTCCGGCCAAAATCCTGGTTTAATATTTTACCCCAGTGCATCGGCAAAAAAACGACACCTGTTTTAACATCGGTGGTGAGTACGGCATTGACGCAGACTTTGCCCCGGCGGCTGTTTATTTTCACGGTATCACCCTCATTAATACCGCGCAAGGCGGCATCAATCGGATTTATTTCGAGGAAAGGTTTACTCAAGTGCTGGTTCAGTTTATTTACTTTACCGGTTTTGGTCATGGTGTGCCACTGATCGCGGATGCGACCCGTAGTTAATACCAGGGGAAACTCCGGCGTTAGCGGCTCCGATTTATTTATGGTGCTGGCTGGCGTGGAGATTTGGGCCCGCTGGTTGGGCGTGTAAAATTTTTTATCGGTAAATAACCGGGGCGTACCCGCATGTCCGGCAACGGGTACCGGCCACTGAATAGATTGCTTTGCTTTTAGGGTATCGTAGTTAAGGCCACTCACATCCATATGGGTACCTTTGGTCAGGCCAGCATGCTCCGCGTAAATTTCGCCTACATTGTCGTAATCGAATTCTGAAAACTGCATTTTCCTGGCAAAGCGTAATAATATATCTACATCGGGCAAGGCTTCGCCGGGTGGGGGCAATACAGGGTTCAGGTAACTAATGCGACGCTCCGAATTAGTCATGGTACCTTCTTTTTCGAGCCAGCCGGCGGCGGGCAATATCAGATCGGCGTATTGTAAAGTATCCGCCCGATTGGAAATATCCTGTACTACCACGAAGCGGGCTTTTTTGAGAGCTTCTTCTACCATGCCGGCATCCGGTAAACTTACCAAAGGATTGGTGCAAATAATCCAAATGGCCTTTAATTTATCGTCCCGCAAAGCCTCAAACATTTGCGTGGCGGTTAAACCCGGCACGGCCGGTACGCTGGGTACCCCCCAGTAATCTGCTACTTCCTGCCGGTGCGCCGGGTTATTTAAATCGCGGTGCGCGGATAGTAAATTGGCCATACCCCCTACTTCGCGCCCCCCCATAGCGTTAGGCTGACCGGTAAGGGAAAACGGGCCGGCTCCCGGCTTACCAATTTGCCCGGTAATAAGCGATAAGTTGAGTAAAGCTAAATTTTTATCAACCCCTATCACACTTTGATTTAATCCCATAGCCCACATGGAAACAAAGCCTTTTGCTTGCCCCAGGTACGTTGCGGTTAACTTTATATCGGCTACCGGAACATCGCAAATCCGGGCGGCTTCTTCTAAAGAGGTTTGGTTGACAAAGGCTTTAAAATTTTCAAATCCGTCGGTATGGTTAGAGATAAATTCGGTGTCAATTAGATTTTCTTCAATTAAATACCGGGCCATGGCGTGGTATAATACCACATCGGTACCGGGGTTTATTTGCAGGTGAATATCGGCCAGGGCACAGGTTTGGGTTCGGCGCGGATCTACTACAACTATTTTTACATCCGGATTTTCTTCTTTATGTTTCTCCAACCGACGGAAAACAATGGGATGGCACCAGGCTGGGTTAGCGCCGGCAATCAGAAAGCAATCGGCCAGTTCAATATCGTCGTAACAAGCAGGTACTGCATCTTCGCCCAACGCCATTTTATATCCTACTACGGCCGAACTCATACACAAACGGGAATTGGTATCGATGTTGTTGGTACCCAAAAAGCCTTTCACCAGTTTGTTCGCAATGTAATATTCTTCCGTCAGGCATTGGCCGGATACGTAAAAGCCTACCGCATCGGGCCCGTGTTTAGCTATAATGGATTTAAATACGGCTGCAGCTCTGTCCAGGGCAGTATCCCAGCTTACCCGCTGCCGGGGCTGGTTTTTAGCCCAGCGCATTTCGGGGTACAACAAGCGGTCACTATAATCAGAGGCTACATAATGTAAATTTAAGCCTTTGGAGCAAAGCATGCCTTGGTTGGTGGGGTGCTCCGGATCGCCTGCTACTTTTATCTTTCCTTTGGCATCTTGCTGCACAATGATGCCGCACCCTACTCCGCAGTAAGAACACGTAGTTTTAAAGCTTCTATCTTTACCTTTTCTCATTTCACTTATAAGCTTTCTTGGCTGGTTAAAGCCGATATTCTTTTTGGTGTGTCTGTTGAAAGATGGTATCTTTCAATATACTTGGTGCTACCTGATTCCTTTAGCCTAAAGCCTTCTTTATTCTTTTTCTTTAATGTTTTTTGGGGCATCCTGAGCCTGTCGAAGGATCTAACTCTACCTGCTTTACTTTTGAAAGATTCCATCTTCCAATGCTATAGTGCTAATAGTTAGTAATGACCTAAGTTTGCTCAAGGCCGCAGGGCCTCGTTTGGTCATTCGGGCTGTCTAAGCTTGTTTTCCTCCTCCGTCGGAATGCTTCGCACCACAACCTTAGAAGGCCCTCATCGCCCAAACTGCTTTAGTTTGCCAGTAGCTACCGCCTTAGCAGATTTTAATGAATATTGTTTTAAATATTAATAGTACTCAAGCGCCCCATCTAAGCTATGTAGCAATACTCCGGTTGGGCCGCAACTCCTTCCCTAGTTTAGGGAAGGTGCCCGGAGGGCGGAAGGGTTATACTATGTTTGTAAACCACAATCTCCGTTTTAACCTAGTATTTCACTTCGGCCATAACCGGTTGCAATTTTCCTTCTGTAACCGGAATTGCCTCTAGGGAGGCATCCATTTCGGATTGGGCTTCGGCTTCGTGGGCTTTGGTAAACTTTACCAGGAAAGAAGTAAACGAAACGGCTATAACCGTACAGCCAATAATAAAAAGAGCATCGCTGTAAGAAAGGCTTTCTTCTTTTAATAAAAAGCCGGCTAAAACGGCACCTACGTTTCCGCCGGCGCCCACAATACCCGAAACCGAACCAATGGCTTTTTTATTAATGAAGGGTACCACCGAATAAGTTGCACCTTCCGACATTTTCACGAACAAGCTGAAGAATAGCATGCTGGCGATAGCAATGGGCAACACGGTCATTTGGGAGAATATAATAAGCGCAATTCCTTCCATAAACAACGCAAAAGCCAGGAACAACACGCGTCCTTTTAAGCCGTAGCGAATACCGGCTTTATCACCGAAATAGCCACCCAGAGTGCGGGCAAAAATATTCATCATCCCGAACAGACCGGCGATTAAGCCCGCCGTTTCCAGGTTTAGTTTAAATTTATCGAAGTAATAAATGGCGGCTATATTGTCGATGGTAATCTCAATACCGAAACAGGCGCCGTAAATTAAAAACAGCATCCACACGCGGATATCTTTACAGGCCTTCCAGAAAGCACCTTTGGCTTCGGCCGCCTTCATCCGGAATTCCGGGTCTGTTTTTTTCAGATCGGCCACGTTGCCTGCGGGCGTATCCCGGGTTAATTTATAATAGGCAATACCCATCAGAAACAGCATTACGCCGGGTACTACCATGGCGTAGCGCCAGGCACTTGCTTCTACAAAACCTAAGGCTACAAAACCGGCAAATATTAGTGGCATCACAATCTGGGTAACGCCGCCGCCCATATTGCCCCAGCCGGCGGTAGTGGCGTTGGCTGTACCTACCACATTGGGAGCAAACATCATGGAAGTATGAAACTGGGTTACTACGAAGGAAGCCCCAATAACGCCAATGGCTAAGCGGAAAAGTAAAAACGTTTCGTAGCTGTTACTCAGGCCAATAAACATAACGGGCAGAGAGCCGATTAATAAAATATAGGTGTAGGTAACCCGGGGACCAATTTTATCGCAAAGCCAGCCAATAAACAAGCGGGCAAATATGGTGATGGCTACCGACGAAATAACAATATTACCTATCTGGGATTTGGTAAGAGCCAGTTCCTCCCGGATTACCGGCATAAGTGGCGCCACGCCAAACCACCCGAAAAAGCACAGGAAAAACGCAAACCAGGTAATATGAAACGTACGCATGTGCGGCGACGCCAGGCTAAAAAGCTTAATACGCGAGGCTTTGCCTACTTTAGGAGTTGAGACTGCTTGCATGATATTTTTTTCTTTTGATAACTATTTTTTATCAGCCTACCGGAAAGTAAGCTGTAATCACAGGTAAGAACTACTACTAAAAAAGGCTATTCTTTCATGCCAATGTACACGAAACCATCTTCTACTTTCACGGGGTACGTTTGTATTTCATAGCATTCGCCGTTCAGGTTTTCGCCGGTAATAAGCGAGAAGGTTTTTTTGTGGAAAGGGCAGGCTACTTTTGGTTCACCGCATTGGTCACCCACCATGCCGCGAGCTAATATCATTTGTTGCTTGTGCGGGCACATATTCTGGCAGGCATACCATTCGTTGCGGCGGGTAAAATAAAATACCGCAATTTGCTGGTCATGGTACTTTACGCAAGCGCCGCCGTTTTCCGGAAAAGCACTTACTTCGGCCGCTTTAAACCAAAAACTAACTTCTGTTTGGCTGGTTCTAGGATTTTGGGTGCTCAACATAATTGTAACGTTTTATATTATTTAGGAATGTTTAGAAAAAGGCCAGTCAGGAGTGGCCTTTCCGGCCACCTCTTTTGGGCTTCAATAAATTTAATTTGCTTTAGATTACCGGTACTTTTTGACCTCGCTCAGGCCGGAAATTTATAGTTGGATCTGATTCGGGGGTGTTTACAAAGTGCTGAAAGCGCTGGCGTAATTCCGGGTTATTTATTACTTCTTTCCATTCGCAGGCGTAGGTATCCACCATAAATGCCATTTCTATTTCTAGATCGGCACAAATTCCTAAAGAGTCTTCCATAATAACCTGCCGCAGGTATTCGATACCGCCTTCCATTTTGTTTAACCAGGTTGCGGTGCGGTTTAATGGTTCGGCGGTTTTGATGTAGAACATCAGGAACCGGTCTAAATAACGGAGGCAGGTTGCGGTATCCAAATCAGTAGCGAATAGTTGGGCGTGCTGGGGCTTGGCGCCGCCATTGCCGCAGATGTACAGGTTCCAGCCTTTTTCGGTAGCAATAATACCAAAGTCTTTGGATTGGGCTTCGGCGCATTCGCGTACGCAACCCGATACCCCGCCTTTTAATTTATGCGGCGACCGCAAGCCCCGGTAACGCTCCTCTACCTGAATAGCAAAACCTACCGAATCGTGTAAGCCGTAGCGGCACCAGGTGGAACCCACGCAGCTTTTAACGGTGCGTAAACTTTTACCGTAAGCGTGGCCGCTTTCAAAACCGGCGTTCACCAGCTCTTCCCATATATCCGGTAGCTGATCAACCCGGGCACCGAACATATCGATGCGCTGGCCGCCGGTTATTTTGGTATACAAACCGTATTTAGCGGCTACTTGCCCAATTATAATAAGCTTTTCGGGCGTAATTTCGCCGCCGGCAATGCGGGGCACTACCGAATAAGTCCCTCCTTTCTGGATATTGGCTAAGTAGCGGTCGTTCGTATCCTGGATGGTGGCTTGTTTTAAAATAAGTTCGTTCCAGGTGCTGGCCAGAATAGAAGCTACGGCGGGTTTGCATACTTCGCAGCCATCTCCCTGGCCGTGTTGGTTTAATAAATCGTCGTACGTGCGGATGTTATTTACTTTCACCAGATCCAGAATTTCCTGGCGGGAATACTGAAAGTGCTCGCAAAGAATCGTTTTTACTTCCTGCCCCATTTCTTTTAAAGTAGCCGTGAGCAAATCGCCCAGCATGGGTACGCAACCGCCGCAACTGGTGCCGGCTTTGGTGCATTTCTTAATGCCGGCTACATCGCTCAGGGTATTATCTTTTATGGAAGAGCAGATAGTACCTTTGCTCACCCCTTCGCAGGAACATATAGTAGCTTCTTCGGGTAAACTTAATACGCCGGCTCCCGCAGCTTCTGTGTTGCCGCCCCGGCTGCCCAGAATTAAATCTTTGGGATCAGGTGGTACGATTATCCGGTTTTGTACCGTTTGCAGCAGCAAGTTGTAGTTGGCCGCTTCGCCTACTAATATGCCGCCCAACAAATATTTACCATCAGCCGATATATTAACACGTTTGTAAATACCTTTTATCCGGTCTTCGAACACAATGGTCCGGGCATGAGGCTCCGCAATAAAAGGATCGCCAAAACTGGCCACGTCTACGCCAATTAATTTCAGCTTGGTAGACATATCAAAACCTTTGAAGGTTTTTTCACCGCCTATTAACTTGGTTACAATAGTATCAGCCATATCATATCCCGGCGCTACCAAACCGTAAATCATACTGCCGTGCAAAGCGCTTTCGCCGATGGCATAAATATGCGGATCAGATGTTTCTAATGCATCGTTTACGACAATACCACCCCGCGGCCCTACTGCTAAACCGGCTTTTACCGCTAATTCGTCGCGCGGTTTAATACCCGCCGACACAATAATCATATCCACGTCCAGCTCACTACCCTCAGCAAAAAGCATTTTTTGTACGCCGGGCTTCCCCAGAATAGCCGTAGTGCTTTTATTTAAATGGATGCTGATACCCAGGTTCTCCAGCTTTTTCTTCAGCATATCGGAGCCGGCTTCGTCTAATTGGCGCGGCATTAACCGGGAAGCAAATTCAATTACGTGGGTGGTGAGGCCCATATCCATAGCGGCTTTGGCAGCCTCCAGGCCCAGTAAGCCACCTCCTATAACGGCCGCTGTCCGGGCTTTGGGTGCATAGGCCAACATAGCATCCAAGTCTTCGATGGTGCGGTAAACAAACACGCCTGCTTTTTCTACACCTTTAATTGGCGGAACAAAAGCACTGGAACCGGTAGCCAGGATTAATTTATCGTAGCTAATGGATTCACCTTTATGGGTGGTGATGATTTTGGTAGCTGTATCGATACCGGTAACCAACTCCCTTAAATGCAGGCTGATATTGTTTTGTTCGTACCACGAAATAGGTGCCATGGTTAGTTCTTCGGCAGTAGTACCGGAAAAGTAGGCACTCAGATGCACCCGGTCATAAGCCGGGCGGGGCTCTTCACCAAGAACTGTCAGTTTAAACTTTCCTGGAGCTTTGGCTATAAGTTTTTCGCAGAATTTATATCCCACCATTCCGTTGCCAATTACTACTATGTGTTGCGGATTTCCTTCCGAGCTATTCATCAGTTTTCAGTTTTAAAAGACCAAAATTCTAATACTTCAATCTTATAAATTTATCAGCTATCAATTCATTATAATTTTTATACACCGTAAAATTGAGCGCACAATCTAAAAAAACAACACTTTTTAGATATATATACCTTAATTTTTAAGTGCAAAAGCCTATAAATTCATTGATTTTAGTTAAAATACCTATGTTTTTATATGTAACATTGAGTAATTATACTCAATAATGTATTTTACACCTAAATTTTTAAGTGCTTTTTTATAAAATTTACATTTTTCAATATAATCATACATAATTCGAAACTTCTATTAGAAATTTTTAACTTAATAAGCTATTCTGTTTAACTCAGGAAAACCAAAAAATACCTCTCTACTCATTAAATATGAGAAGCAAAATTATAGTTATGAGATGGGTGGCTACGAGTTAGTTTTATTTTACCAGGGCCTCTCCTGTATCAGGCGATAAAAATGGAAGATGAGGGGCACAAAAAAGAAGAGAAATAAATTGTATGATGGATACTACTATTGCCCGCAAAATCAGCCGTCTTTATTTATTGGCTCTTACAGCGCTTGCACTACTTTCTATTGGCGGACAAATTTGGGTACAACGCGCACTCCACAATCAGCAGAATGATGCTAAAGTTGTTAATATTGCCGGTCGGCAAAGAATGCTAAGCCAGAAAATATGCAAGACAGTATTGTTATTGCAGCACAATCCGGATAGCCTGAATGCCGCCCTTTATCTAACCGATTTAAAAGTTGATTTAGGTTTATGGCAACAATGCCACGTTGGTTTAAGCCAAGGCTACCTAACCCTCATTGCCAGCCGGGTAAATAACAGCGATACCATCCGGGCCTTGTTTCGGGATGTAAACCCGCTCTTTCAATCTATTTTTACCAATGCCCAATATTTTAGGCTTCATTATAATGCCGCACCTGGTCAGTTGCAAAACAATATCCGGCAGATACTATTAAATGAGCGCGCTTACTTGCTGGGCATGAACAAAATTGTTTTTCAGTACGATACCGAAGCTACCCAGCGCCTGGAATATTCCCAGCAGATTGAGTATATATTGTTATTCTGTACCCTGATAGTTTTATTATTGGAAGGATTATTGGTTTTCAGGCCGGCCGTAACCCAAATCCGGCAAACCATTAGTCTATTAGTCGATTCGGAAAAGAAAACCCGGGTAGCCAATGCCGAACTGCAGGAAACTAATAAAATGCTGGCCGAAACACGGGAAGCGTTATTGGCCACTACCAGGCAGCAGCACGAAAAAGAAATAAGCGAACAAAAACTACGTTCTGCTTACCTGATTGAGGGCCAGGAAGAAGAGCGCAAACGGGTGGCTTTAGAAATACACGATGGGTTAGGACAAATGTTAACGGCCCTGAAATACGGCATTGAAAAAATGAGCGATACTGTATCGGATACCACCAAAGCCCAACAGCACTTAAAAGAAGTTGGGCAGTTGGTAAGCCAGATTATTACGGAGGCCCGTACCATTTCTTTTGACCTGATGCCCGCCGTGTTAAATGATTTTGGATTATCTTCGGCTTTGAAATTACTCTCTACACAAACCAGCACCAATACCGGTATTCCGGTTTCTTTCGTTACCAACTGGAGTGTCCAGCGTTTTGCTAAAAATATAGAGATCGGTTTGTACCGGGTAGCCCAGGAAGCCATTCATAATGCCCTTAAATATGCTGCGGCTACCGAAATTACGGTTGAACTTTGGCTCAAAAAGAAATTTATTCACCTAAACATAACGGATAACGGCAACGGATTTAACCTGGAAAACGGACCTGATTTTACCTCTCAAAATGGCTTAGCCCATGGTATCAGTAATATGAAAGCCAGAACCTTTATTATAAACGGAGAAATAAATATAGTGTCCCAACCCGGAGAAGGCACACAAATACACGTAAAAATACCGTTACTTTCGCTTTCAAATGAATAAGATTAAAGTATTATTAGCCGATGACCATACCCTGGTTCGGAACGGCATCTGGTCGCTGCTGGAAGGACTTGCCGAGATTGAAATTGTGGGCGAAGCGCAAAACGGGGCCGAAGCCATTGAAAAAGTAAAAGAACTCTCGCCGGATGTGCTGCTGATTGATATTGCCATGCCGGTTATGAATGGCATTGAAGCTACGGGCCAGATTAGCCAGCTTTATAAACATACCAAATGCCTGATACTTTCGATGCATAACAGCGAAGATTATATTCTGAAATCGGTGGAAGTAGGCGCCTATGGTTTTTTATTAAAAGATAATACCCGCGACGAAATGCTGTGGGCCATTAAAACCGTAGCTAACGGCGATAAATATTTCAGTCCTTCTGTGTCTAATATTATTATTGATTCTTACCTGGAAAAAGTAAAGCAACCCGAAAAAACCGAACCTAAAAAGGCTAAACTTTCTAAACAGGAGAAAGCAATTCTAAAATACATAATAGAAGGAGCCAATAGCCGGGAAATTGCCGAAAAGCTAAACCTAAGTGTCCGAACCATAGATAACCACCGGGGCAATATGATGCGGCGGTTACAGGTAAAAAACGCGGTGGAACTGGTAAAAAAGGCCCTGGAGGAAAAGCTTATTTAAACTATTCTGAAAATACAGAACCTGAATAGCTCTTTTTATATTTATAATCTAAACAATCATTAATATAAAAAGGCCGGTTAGTAGTTTTAACCGGCCTTCTACTTTCTAATCAAAAAAGTTTAAAACTGTACCAGGCGCGAAAACTGTTGCACCCGGGCTTGAATTTCCGCGGCGGTTAAATTTTGTAATCGTTCGGTGCCAAACTTTTCTACGCAGAAAGAAGCCATAGCAGAGCCGTGGATCACGGCATTTTTCAAGGTATAAAAATTTATTTCGTCGTATTCGGCTAAGTAACCGATAAACCCACCCGCAAAAGTATCGCCGGCCCCGGTAGGGTCGAACACTTCTTCTAAAGGCAAAGCCGGGGCGTAAAACAATTCATCTCCCTGACCAAACAGCAAGGCACCATGTTCGCCTTTTTTAATAATCAGGTATTTGGGGCCCATTTCCAGAATCTTCTTAGCCGCTTTTACCAGCGAATATTCTTGGGCCAGTTGCCGCGCTTCTTCGTCGTTTATCGATAGCACATCTACCAGGGCAATGGTTTTAATTAATTCGTCGTAGGCTATATCCATCCAAAAATTCATAGTGTCCATTACAATGAGCTTCGGACGGTTGGGCAAGCGCTCTATTACCTGGCGTTGTACCTGTGGCGATAAATTTCCCAACATAAGATATTGACAATCCTGGTAGGTTTCCGGAATAACCGGATCGAAATCGGCCAGTACGTTCAACTCGGTTACCAGCGTTTCGCGGCTATTCATATCGTTGAAATAGCGGCCCGACCAGAAAAAAGACTTTTCGTTTTCTTTTATCTGCAAGCCCGTGGTATCTACCCCGTGCTCCTGAAACATCTGGATATCGGATTTCGGGAAATCGCCACCTACTACGGCTACCAGGTTTACCGGCTTTACAAAATAAGAAGCAGACAGGGATATATAAGAAGCGGCTCCGCCCACAATTTTATCGGTTTTGCCAAAAGGCGTTTCCAAAGCATCAAAGGCCACAGACCCAATTACTAATAAACTCATCGGTATGAATTATGAATTATGAATTATGAATTATGAATTATTTAAATAAAGTAGATTACTCTTTAAGCAGATAAAGCAAAATTAGAATAATTATTCAACTTAAAAGAACTTATCTGGTTGAGGTTAGGAGCCAATGCGCATTTATTTATAACTAAAAACAGAAAAGCTACTGACAACGCAGCAGCTCTTGAAAGAAAGACCTAAATACAATTATGGCTAGCCGCAACGGCTACAGACATAATTCCTCACTGTTTTAGCCAGGCCAAAGCCTGATCTTTACTCGAAAACTCACCGGTTTCGTAACTGAACATATTTTCGGCTTGCATCTGGTGGGTATAGCCTTGCAGGCGTGCCTCGCGCCAAGTATTTTCCGGAACTACCCGGGCCATACGGTGCAGCCGGGTACTTTTTAGCCGGTTAATAAAAGAAAACACAATTGGGCGGTATATTTCTTCGGGAATATCGACGTGGCTGGTACCGGAATCAATTAACAATCTTTTTATGTCGTAATGCTTAATGGCATTCAGCAGCTCATCTATGGCAATATTTAAATAAGGAACGTTTGCTTCCGTTAAATTAGGCCAGTTTACGTATAATACATCCGTACAGGCATCATAGTCCAGCTCCAGCAGGGAATCTTGGTATAAAATCATTTAGTTTTCTAAATAACAGATGAGCATATAATTTCCTGCTTATAACAATGTATCGTTGGCTTTTAACCAAGTCAGCGCCTCGGCCTTATCGGTTAAAAACTGGTAATTAAAAGAAAGATTTAAAGCCGCTTCGTAATTTAATTTCTGGAACAGCACCTTTGATTCAAAGCTGGCATTTTCCGACATGAGCCGGGCAATTTTCTTTATGGAGGTTCCGGATGTTACCTGCACAAAATAATCCATGATGGCTTTATCGGGGGTTTGCTTTTGAAAAACAGTGGTGCTGGCATCTATTAACATATAGCGGGCTTTTACCTGGTTGCTACAGGCGGCAATGGTATCAGCTATGGGCTTAAAATCGTTCAGGGAAGCACGTTCCTGCCAGGAAACCCACAAGATATTTTCTTCGAAATCAATATGAACTACTTCGTTATGGTACAGGTTCATTTTCCGGTTTGGATTTTCAGGGCAGCCTGCGCCCGCCAGACTTGCATTTGCGCTGTTTTGGCGCTAAATTCATTGCATTTTACCCGGATCTGATTCATTAATTAAGCGTTTTTAATATCTTTTTTCAATATATCCAGCTCATTCATTTTTTCTATCATCCGATCGTGCATGCTATCCTGTAGCGCTATTTTTTGGTCGAAGGGCAAATGCTGCAGGTGCATTGATTTTTCTATTTCTTTTACCTGAAACATATAAGTGTCTATTCTACTCGAAGCGTCTACTAAAAAGTCCCGGTTTTGCTCGTTCATTTCTTCCATTAAGCCGGCTTTCATATTTTCGGCCAACCGTACTTCCTGGTAAAAGAAATCTACCAAATCAGCATTACTACGGGCTGTTTGCGTTGCCAGTCTTTTCTTAAATTCGTCGATATCTAAATTCATACTGCGCTAAATACTTCTACGATGTAAATATATATTGCATACAAATTTAGTTTGGGTTTTAGTTCTGCTTGGGAGCTATGATTAAGAGGAAAAAGCAAAAAATATTTAAATCTGACGTATCAGAAAGCAGAGATTTACCGCTACCCGAACCAACCGTATTTTGCTAAAATGTGCCTGCCATAAGGCCACCTGAAAGTTCTTGATGGAAGATTTATTCTAATCTTGCGCACTTATCAGCCAGGCCAAAGCGCTTTCTTTATTGTCGAACTCTTTACTTTTAAACTTAAAAGTTATTTGGGAATGCAATTCCTGGCTATACGTTTTTGCCCGGTTTTCCCGCAATTGATCTTCGGATATAATCCGGGCTATTTTCTTTAAAGAAGTAGTTCCTAAACTCATTACCAGTTTCATTGCCAGGGGTTTGTATTCCTCATCCGATACATTGGAAACGGTACCTTTAGAATCAAGGAGCAATTTGGTTATGTGGTAATGGTTAATGCTATCTACCAGTTTCGAAAACGAATGCTGTATAACCGAAATCGGCACATCAACCAGGTCCGGCCATTTTACACTTAATATATCGGTCTTAGGCTCATAAACCAATTCCATCAAGCTATCGGTATGTATAATCATGTATGTTTTACTTTTTTGTCTTAAAAAGCTTTATTTATCTAGGGGTGATGAAAAACTTTATTTCTGCCGGTATTAACCTGCAAACAGGTGGATGACTGTTATATTTAGCCGGATGTTTTTATTTGATTTAAAAAGCTTGCGCTGTTTAATACCAACCTCCGCTCCGCAGCGCTAATTTCTGATAAATAAAAATACTTATTCTCTTTCAGCCAATTTATAAAATTAAAAGGAACAATAATAAAAAAGGTTATAAAACAAAAAAGCCTCTGCTGGCGCAAAGGCTTTTTAATGGGTGGGAGACGGGGCTCGAACCCGCGACCCCCAGAATCACAATCTGGTGCTCTAACCAACTGAGCTACAACCACCGTATTCAATTATTGAGGCAAAGGTAACATACTATCTTTTATATTTCAATAGCTAAAGCATTTTTTTTCAAGGTTACCGGTTAAATAACAGACGCTCACCCATTTTACTTTCGTCGAAGCGGTTGTTTGCGTAAGCCAAATGCCCCGAAACAAAAGTATGCGTTATTAAACCCGGTAAAGTAGTACCCGCCAACGGCGACCAACCGCACTGGTATAGTACATTTTCTTGCTGTATTTCCTGGGTTTGCGCCAAATCTACCAACACCAGATCGGCCCAGTAGCCTTCCCGGATAAAACCACGTTTTTCTACCTGGAAACACACGGCCGGCGCGTGGCACATTTTTTCTACTACGCGCTCTAAGCTTATTTTCCCGGCCTGGTAAAAATGCAGCATCAGGGGCAAAGCGTGTTGCACCAGCGGCAAACCCGAAGGCGCTTTCTTGTATTTATTTTGCTTTTCTTCCCAGGTGTGCGGCGCGTGGTCGGTAGCTATAATATCCAGTTTGTCTTCCAGCAGGCCTGCCAGGAGCGCGTCTTGGTGGTGCTTTTCTTTTATGGCCGGGTTACATTTTATCTGGCTGCCCAAGCGATCGTAGTCTGCTTTCTGGAAATATAAATGATGCACGCATACTTCGGCGGTTATTCTTTTTTCCGGCAAAGGGATGGTGTTGTCAAAAAGGGCCAGTTCGTCGGCCGTAGAAATATGCAGAATGTGTAGCCGGGTACCGTGCTTTTTAGCCAAAGCTATCGCCATCGACGATGATTTATAGCAAGCTTCGGCACTGCGGATTTCCGGGTGGCAGCGCATCGGAATATCTTCGCCGTATTGGGCTTCGTATACCTGCATATTGTGCCGGATAGTAGCTTCGTCTTCGCAATGTACCGCAATCAGCATGGGCGCTTCTTTAAATATTTTTTCCAGCGTAGCCTGATTATCGACCAGCATGTTACCGGTAGAAGAGCCCATAAATATTTTAATACCGCATACCTGCTGCGGATCGGTTTTTAAAACTTCTTCCAGGTTGTCGTTGGTGGCGCCCATAAAAAAAGAATAATTGGCCAAAGAAGTCTTCGCCCCAATTTCGTATTTATCGGCCAGCAAAGCCTGCGTTACGGTATTGGGCACGGTGTTGGGCATTTCCATAAAAGAAGTTACGCCGCCCGCCACGGCGGCCCGCGCTTCCGAACGAATTGTTGCTTTGTAAGTTAAACCGGGTTCCCGGAAATGTACCTGGTCATCAATTACGCCCGGCAACAGGTATTTACCCGTGGCGTCTATTACTTCATCGGCTGCTATATTCAATTGGGGCGCCACCTGCGCAATCAAACCATCCTGCACGTATACATCGCTGGTAAAATTTAAGCCTTCGTTTACAATCCGGGCATTTTTAATAAGATAGGTTTTCATGTTTTAGACACTGGATGTTAGATGCGAGACGCTGGATGTTAGATTTCCGATATTTGTTATTCTACTCTCGGTATACGAATAAAGAAAATTTGAACCTGCAAATTCAGTTACCGATAGAATTTTGGTTTGACCAAAACAATTTACCAATAGCAAAACAAGCAAAGATGTGCCTACAAAGCAAATCAACTGCAAAACAAAACCTTAAACCTAACCCATGAATGCTAACCACTAACAATTAACCGCTAACTACAAATTACTAAAAGCTAGCAACTAATCGCTACAAACTAAATTACGTATCTTTGTAGTAAACACGATTATTATGGCCACTACTTTCGAAGATTTTAAGCTGAATAAACAATTACTGAATGCCATAGCCGAAGCCGGTTACACTACCCCTACCCCGGTGCAGGCGCAAACCATTCCGCTTATTCAGGCGGGGCACGATGTTATGGGCATTGCCCAAACCGGCACTGGTAAAACGGCCGCGTATGTGCTCCCGTTGCTCATGAAAGTGAAATATACGCAGGGTACCCACCCACGGGCTTTAATTCTGGCACCTACCCGCGAACTGGCCATGCAAATAGAAGAAAATATAAAAACTTTTGCCCGGTATACCGATATCCGGTTTCTTTCTATCTACGGCGGCGTAGGCCCTAAAACCCAGATTGAAACCATACAGAAAGGTTTGGACATTTTAATAGCCACGCCCGGCCGGTTGATGGAAATATACCTGAAAGGCGATCTGGTGCTGAAAGAATTAAAAACGTTGGTACTGGACGAAGCCGATAAAATGATGGATATGGGCTTTATGCCGCAAATCCGCCGCATCCTGGAAGTAATACCGCGCAAACGCCAGAACCTGCTTTTTTCGGCTACCATGCACGAACGTGTCGAAAAGCTCTCTGAAGAATTTCTGGAATTCCCGATGAAGGTAGAAGTTTCGCCTTCGGCTACGCCCGTAGAAACAGTTTCGCAGGTATTTTACCGCGTACCCAATTTGCCCACCAAAATTAACCTACTGGCGCATTTACTGCAGGATGCAGAAGCATTTAACCGGGTAATTGTTTTTACGAAAAGTAAACGTAACGCCGAAAACGTTTTTAAATTTCTGACCCGCAAAGCCGTTGGCGAAACACGGGTTATTCACGGCAACAAAGGCCAGAATACCCGCATCAACTCCATGGATGCTTTTAGGAGCGGGGAAGTCCGGTTTTTAGTAGCGACCGACGTAGCGGCCCGCGGCATAGATATTAGCGATGTGAGCCACGTGATTAACTTTGATGTGCCCATCATTTACGAAGATTATGTGCACCGCATTGGCCGCACCGGCCGGGCTTTAAAAGAAGGCAGCTCCATTACCTTTGCGAACGAAGCCGAAATGCACCACCTGCACGAAATAGAGAAAGTGATAAAAATGCAGATTCCGGAAGCGCCTTTGCCGCCCGAAGTGCCGGTAGTAGCTACTGATTTCGAAGAAAAGCAAGAAATAGCTCTGGAGCTGGATAATATAAAACGCAAAACCGATCCGGATTTTAAAGGCGCTTTCCACGAGAAAAAAGAAAAACTGCACGAAGGCGTGATTGATAAACGTACTGGCCGGCCCTTCCAGGAGAAAAAGTCCACCAAAATCCGCGGTTTCCGGCGGAATAAGTCGTAAGTTAATTTATGGACGATAATAATATAACAGCAAATATTTTTTCCGTCAGCACCTATTGTAATAAGTAAAAAAGCGCTAAAAGTTTTACTTCAATTAGTTAGCTCCAGTTTAAACTCAAACTTTGCAGTTGGTACATTTAAATTAAAATGATTCAAATTACAACAGCCACTCATCAGGATTATTCGCTTATCCAGCAAATTGCGCATCAGACCTGGCCCCATACTTTTGGCACTATTTTATCTCCAGAACAAATTGCCTATATGCTGGAGATGATGTACAGCATTCCGGCCTTAACAGAACAAATAGAAGAAAAAGGCTACACTTTTTTACTCGCCAAAGAAGAAGATATATACTTAGGGTTTGCGGCTTACGAACTTAACTACCAGGGTTTACCCAAAACAAAGCTGCATAAAATATATATCCTGCCGGAAGCGCAAGGCAAAGGCTTGGGCAAACTGCTTATCAACACCGTGGCCGATATAGCAAAACAAAACCAAAACGAGGTGTTATCTTTAAATGTAAACCGCAATAACCCGGCTATTTATTTCTACGAAAAACTGGGTTTTACAAAAGTGGCGGAAGAAGATATACCTATCGGTCAAGGTTATCTGATGGAAGATTTTGTGATGGAAAAAGATTTAGCTGCCGCCTTTTAAAAATTATAATCCCGCCAATTTTATTTTCGGCCCAGATAATTTAACTTTTTAATGCTGTGTTTCTAACTATTATTTATGCAGAAAAGGCAGATTTACGTGCCGAAGCTGCATGATTAAAAAGGTTAAAGCCACGCCCCAGAACAAAGCACTCCACAACATATTCAGGATAATTTTGCGCTGCGACACGCCCAGAACCGTAGCCACAATGGTTCCAATAATCGGACTAAATATAACCGGCGTGAGAAAGGCAATACCGGTCATGCCAAAGCGTTGCCAAATTTTTACAATCTGGCGGCTTCTTTTGGTAAATACCGGTTTTTGTTTTAACCGGCACCGCGCCGCATACCAAGCCGATAACGTGCAGCCTAACCAGGAAAAAATTACGACGCTGGTCATCATGCCGGTAACGGTAAGTGCCAAAGTAGCCCAAAAAGATAAGCCCATGGAAACACCAGCCAGCGGCCCGCCAAAGAACTTAACCATGCTCAGAAGAAATACAGAAACGTATTTTAAAATATCGGTTGCCACTTCAAAATATACTTTATTCTATAATCGAAAAATTTAAACCAAAAGTATCTCTCTACGAAATAAATATGTTATAATGTTTTAACGATTGCGCCCCGGCTCAGAATATAAGCCAAGCCCGCAAATCAATTTATATTTTAGCGCCAAAAGCCAGATCTCCGGCATCGCCCAGGCCCGGCACAATATAAGCCTTCTCGTTCAACTCCTTATCTAAAGCGCCGAGCCAGATTTTAGCCTGCGGCAACGCTGCCTGCACGTGGGCCAAGCCTTCCGGACTGGCAATAGCTGCCGCTATGTGCACCTGCCGGGGCGTGCCAAAACGCAACATCGCCTTATACGTTAAAGCCAACGATTTACCAGTAGCCAGCATCGGATCTACCAATAACAAGACTTTACCCTCTAGCGAAGGTGCTGCCAGGTAATCTACGTGCACCGAAACTTCCGAAGTAGCTTCTACGCGGTAAGCGGCAACAAAGGCACTCGGCGCGCGGTCGAAATAATTCATAAAGCCCTGGTGAAAAGGCAAGCCGGCGCGTAAAACCGTTGCCAGCACCGGAAAATCAACCAATACCTGCTCTTCCGATACGGCCAGCGGCGTTTGCACCGTTTTGGTTTCGTAACTTAATTCGGTGGAAATGCGGTAAGCTAATATTTCGCCTAAACGTTCCAGGTTGCGCCGGAAACGCATGCTATCGCATTGCACGTTTACATCGCGGAGCTCCGAAATAAAATGGTTGGCGATGGAGGGTTCTTTATTCAGTATATAAATCATTGGTTGAGCCGTTAAAATACCCGGGAGTTGTATTACGTATCAAAGTTAAGTATTACTTGGTATTGACCACAAAAATTATAATTCCGGTAATTTTTCTGAGAAGATTACTTTTTATTTAAAATATAGTTTGGGTGTTTCAAATATTAAAACCAGCATAAGCAGCGTATGTTAAAATTTACTGATTCCGGAATACTCAAATCGGGCAACAGCAGTAACGCTAATTTTAAGATAAAAAGGTTTATTTCCAGGTTTTTAAATTATTTTTGTGGGCTATGAAATGGATATATTTTTACTTTTTTCTTTTTTACCTGCTTCCTTTTTTTGCCACTGCCCAGGAAGGTACTTACGTCCCGCTCGACCAGGATATCTACCACCTTATTGATCGCTTTCATATCAAGTACAGTCACCAGTTACCTCCCGGTTCCGAATCGCCGAAACTGCACACCGGTATCCAGCCTTACCGACGCCAGGATGTAGCGGATTTGGCCGAACAGGTGGGCACGCACGCCAGCCAATTATCACCGCAGGATCAATTTAACTGCAACTATTTACTGAACGATAATTGGGATTATACGCGGCGCGAATCACGGCAGCAAGGCCGACCCTTTCTGAATTACTTTTTCCGGAACCAGGCCGATTTTTTCCATGCCGAAGGCGAAGAATACAGTGTGCGTGTAAACCCGGTATTGCACTTGCAGGGCGGCTTAGATAGCGAAACAGAAGGTTTACGGTATATTAACACCCGGGGCGTGCAGGTAGAAGGTACGGTAAACCAACGCCTGGGCTTTTATACCTTTTTAACCGAAAACCAGGCGCTGTTCCCGGAATATGTAAACGAACGCATCCGCCGCGATACCATTGTACCCCACGAAGGTTATTTTAAACCCTTTAAGCAAAATGCCCAGGATTTTTTTACTGCCCGGGGTTACCTGAATTATGGTATCAGTAAAAATATAAATGTACAACTGGGGCACGACCGCAATTTTATCGGCAATGGTTATCGCTCTTTAATTTTATCGGATTACGCGGCGCCCTATTTTTTCCTGAAGCTTAATACGCAGTTCTGGCGGATACAGTACATGAATTTATTTGCCGAAATGAACGCCGATTTTGAGTTCCGCGACCAGCTATATCCGAAAAAATATTTTGCCTATCATCATTTAAGCGTTAACATTACTCCGTCCGTAAATATCGGGTTGTTCGAATCGGTGGTATTTGCGCGGGGCAAAGGCCGCTTTGAACTGCAATACCTGAACCCGATTATTTTTTACCGCAGCGTAGAACAGCAACTGGGTTCCGAAGACAATTCTTTGCTGGGCATGGATTTTAAAGTGAATATTGCCCATACGGCGCAAGTTTACGGACAAGTAACCATTGATGAATTTTTACTTAGTGCCCTGCGGGCGCAAAACGGCGGCTGGGAAAATAAACAAGGTTTGCAGTTAGGCGCCAAGTATATAGACGTGGCCGGCATTTCTAACCTGGATTTGCAGGGCGAGTTTAACGTAGTGCGGCCTTATACCTACCAACACGAAAACCGCTATACCAATTACCAGCATTACCAGCAGCCTTTGGCGCATCCCATGGGCGCCAATTTTTACGAATACATTGGTATTCTTCGCTACCAGCCGGTAAATAAACTCTCCCTGACTGGTAAAGCTATTTATACCAAGTACAGTGTAGATACCGATAGCAGTAATTACGGTTCTAATGTACTTTATTCGTACAATGCCCGCCCTTATTATCCGCCAAATCAACAAGCCGAAGGCCATTTTATTGCGCAGGATAACCCCACTAACTTAATTCACCTGGACCTGACCGCTTCCTGGCAATTGCGGCATAACATGTTTATCGATTTGAAACAAATTATCCGCCACCGCACCAGCAGCATTGCTGCTTACAATAACAACGCAGCCATTACCTCGCTGGCTTTTCGCTGGAATATTCCGCAACGTTTGCATGAGTTTTAATTTAATTTTAAAGTAAAAGCCTTCACCTCATTTCCAACCCTTCTCCTGCCGGAGAAGGGAATAAAATCAAGCGTAACAGTAGCATCTCTTCTTTAGAATAGGGATTTAGGGTAAAGTTTTAAATCAGTTTATTTAGTATTTGATTCCATTAGCCCGCAATTCCACTTTCTTTAAGAATTTGGCCAAGGTTATTATAAATGGTTTGTTCATGAAGCAATTAAGTAAGGGGCTTAATTGGGGTGGGCAGCATTGTAGGCAGTTGAATTTTATACAAACCGGAGCTTTTGTTTGTGTTTGAGCGAATACTTTTGGGGAGCGCCCAACAAAATATAGAAAGCCAGTTTGCCGTACAATCGGTGCCGGCACACTTTGCGGATGTTCTTGAAAAAATAAAGCAATTTTAAGCCCAGGTAAGCCGGATAAGAATGAAATTTTCGGTGATAATATAATAAAGAAATATAATTTTCCAGCTCAATCGGAAAATTACGGGTGGTGCTTTTACCCATATAATGTATAAACCTGGCAGCCGGCACCAGGTAAACTTCATATTGTTTTTTTCGCATCCGCAAGCACACGTCTTCTTCTTCGCAATACAGGAAATAATTTGTATCAAATCCACTGATCGCCGCAAATTTTTCCCGGTCTATAAACATGGCAGCCCCGGTAACTAACGGCACAGCCACAGGCTGCTGGTAAACTTTTTCCTTATCCGTAAATTTTTCCGGATAAGGAAAAAGCCACAGTAAATCCGACCCGAACAACCGGAGCGACAAGGTAGGGAAATAGCCAAAAGCAGGATGTAAGTTCAAGTCACCATCGTGCATTTGCCCGGTGCAAATCCCTTCGTGCGGGTTTGTTTGCATAAACTGGTAAAGAATACTCAGATTATCATTTAGTACTTCGCAATCGTTGTTTATAAAGTACAAATACTCGCCGGTGGCTGCTTGCAGACCTAACATATTGCCCCCGGAAAAGCCTAAATTTACAATACTCCGGATTACTCTTACCCCAGCTATATTGGCACAGGATTGCACTAACTGTTCATAATCTTCGATTTTCGAACTATTATCGACTACAATAATTTTGTAGGTTAAATCAGAAGCGGTATGTTCCTTGAAAGATTTGATATAGGCTGCCGTAAATCTGCTGGAATTAAAATTAATAATGATAACCGAAACCTGAACCATGTTAATGCAATCTGAATAACCAGGAGAAATCAAATTTGAAACGCTACTCCTGCTAATCAGAAAAATCATGAATTTATTGGCCTAAAAAATAAAAGTAAAATTAACAGGATATTTTACACCAAACTACTACTGGTTTCATCGTTTGGTAAAATACGCCCTTATTTACAATAGCTCCCATAACAAAAGTCTGCCCTTAATAACTCTGGTTTTTAAGCTGATTTATCATCGGCAATGTTTTATCTTTGCGCTTTATGAAAACGTATTTCCGCATTCTGCAATTTGCCCGGCCATTCCGCAAATTCGTTCCGCAATATTTTGTTTTTACGGTACTGGCCATTGTTTTTGGGATTTTCAATTTCGCCTTGGTTATACCGTTATTAAATGTTTTGTTTGATACGGTAAGCCCGGCCAAAGCGCATGCCATGCTGCAAAAACCCGATTTTTCTCTCACCATCGATTATATAACCGGCATATTCAATTATTATTTCGGGCTTATTATTCTAAGCAAAGGAAAATCCGGAGCTTTGCAGTTTGTTTGTATCCTGGTTATTTGTTCTGTATTTCTTTCCAATTTATTTAAGTACCTGGGTTTGCGCATCGAAGCTTTTGTGCGGGCCAACCTGGTAAATAACCTGCGCCAGGAAGTTTACCAACGCATTACGCAACTGCAACTAGGCTATTTTACAAACGAACGCCGCGGCGATGTAATGTCGCGCCTTACCAACGATGTACTGGAAGTAGAAAATTCGGTGGTGAGTACCTTAAACGTGGTTATCCGGGAGCCTTTTACTTTAATTGGTTACTTCGTGGTTTTACTCACCATGTCGGTGAAGCTCACCTTGTTTACGTTGCTGTTTATGCCCTTATCGGGTTATATTATTTCTTCTATAAACAAGAAACTACGCCGCAGCGCCGAACAAGGACAAAGAAATTTAGGGGATATTGCCAGCGTAATAGACGAAACCCTGAGCAGTATACGCATTATTAAAGCCTTTAACGCGCAACCCTACGTAATTTCTAAATTTAACCAGTTCAATGATAATTATGGCCGCAATGTATCCTCTATGCATAGAAAGCGGAGCCTGGCCTCACCGGTATCGGAATTTCTGGGGGTAAGCTGCGTTGCCGGTATTTTGTATTACGGCGGTAACCTGGTACTGAACGGTACTTCCGACCTGGCGCCGAGTGATTTTATTACTTACATTATTGTTTTTTCGCAGGTACTGGTACCGGCCAAAGCTATTTCCAATGCTTTTACCAATATCCAACGTGGCCTGGTTTCCGGTAGCCGCATTTTAGAAATAATTGATACGGTGCCCCAAATCCGGAACAAACCGAATGCCGCCGTTTTGCCGGCTTTTAATAATAAAATTGAATTTAAAGACGTTTCGTTTTCTTATGCCCAGGCACCGGTTTTGCAAAACATTAATTTAACTATACCCAAAGGTAAAACAATTGCTTTGGTGGGGACTTCCGGCGGCGGTAAGTCTACGCTGGCTGATTTATTGCCGCGTTTTTACGATCCGGTAAACGGTGCTATTTTTATCGACGGGCACGATATCCGGGATTATACCTTGCATTCGCTGCGGGAACAAATGGGGGTGGTTACCCAGGAATCTATTTTGTTTAATGATACTATTTTTAACAACATTGCCTTTAATAAAACCGACGCCACCGAAGAACAAGTAATAGCGGCAGCTAAGGTGGCCAATGCCCACGATTTTATTATGCAAACTCCCGCCGGTTACCAAACTTTTATCGGCGACCGGGGCGGCAAATTATCGGGCGGACAGCGCCAACGGCTTAGTATTGCCCGGGCCATTCTTAAAAACCCGCCTATTTTAATTATGGATGAGGCTACTTCGGCCCTGGATACCGAATCGGAAAAACTGGTGCAGGAGGCGCTTATTAACCTCATGAAAAACCGGACTTCTATTGTAATTGCCCACCGCCTGAGTACTATTCAGCACGCCGATGAAATAGTGGTATTACAAACAGGTAAAATATTGGAGCGGGGCACCCACGAGCAGCTTTTGGCGCTTAATGGTTTATACGCTAAATTAACCCAGATGCAAGGCGCGGTTCAGTTAACTTAAAACTAAATGATGGCTTAAGTGCAAGTATTACCTATTTTATATATTTTACCCCCGAATCGTTTTACTTAAAAGCGAAGTTTGCGTACAACATTAGTATTCAGGGTTTAAGTTGTAATGTTATTAACAGTTGTTACGCAAGAAACAGAAGCATATAAATTATAACTTTCTTGAGCCCATATTTGTCATCCCATAGAAATAAGTTTATATAACTTACGGCTACTTTGTTTTACGTAACATCAGTTATTAAAATCAATGTTTTTTAAATGGATAAACCCGGGATTTTTAAGCCAATAAACCCTTTTTATTAATCGTTACTTAATATAGACCGCCATGGAAGGAATAAAGAAATTTATCAATATTGTGGTAATGCTTTACCTGGTAGCCGCCGCGCTTATTTATTTGGGTATCCTGAATGTGGGGCAAAATTCTTATCCAAACTTTTATACTAATTTTTTCCTGGTAGGCGGAGCTATTATGCTGCTGGAATTACTTATTGAAAACCTGTACATCATGACTTTAAAACGCGGGCATGTACATCATCAGCAGAAAATAAATGAATTAAAGGCACATTTGTACGATCATAAACTGGAACTACAGGACATCAGAAAGCGACAGGCGGAAGAATCTATCTTGTCGAAACCAGTCGCAACTCCTAACCCGGCTCCGGCTAATTTTACTGGTTTCGGCAATAACTTGCATACGGAACCGGTAAAACCTACGCCGGTAACCAATACGCCTTTGGCCGCCGCACCAACCGGTTCCGATCCTTTACCGCCCATAACCCATACCAATACTCCTGATCCGGACCAACCCGTCATTATTACGCCCGGCCAGACCTCCAGAACCCGGAATACAGATGGCCGGTTCTCAGACCAGAACGACTCTTTTTAATTTACATGAACCCACTTACTAATATTATCCAGGCCGAACTGCAAGAGGCCCAAAACGTTTTAAACAATTTTTTAGAAAACCCGGACCACCTGAACCGCATTGCCGCTGCTGCTGAGGTAATGGTAACAGCCGTAAAGAGCGGCGGAAAAATATTATCGTGCGGCAACGGTGGTTCTATGTGCGATGCCATGCACTTTGCCGAAGAGCTAACCGGTCGTTACCGTGAAAACCGGGCCGCTATTCCGGCTATTGCTATTGCGGACGTGAGCCACATGAGCTGTGTTTCCAACGATTACGGCTACGATCAGGTATTTTCGCGTTATGTAGAGGCACTTGGTCGGCCCCAGGATGTATTACTGGGAATAAGTACCAGCGGTAACTCCAAAAACGTACTGCTGGCCGCCGAAGCCGCCCGTAAGCGCGATATGAAAGTAGTAACGCTAACCGGTAAAGATGGCGGTAGTTTAGCGGCTCTGAGCGATGTGGAAATACGCGTGCCGCACTTTGGCTTTGCCGACCGCATCCAGGAAATCCATATCAAAGTAATTCATATTCTGATTTTATTAATCGAACAGCAACTGGCCGGGAAATAAGCTAAGCCCGGTAACGCTTAGGCCAAGCGAAAGGAATTTATTTCCTGGCCGGCATGTTTCACCTCCAAATTGGTTCGACTTGAAGTAGTAAGCCTAATTATATCGACGTTTCTATTTTAATAATTTCTGATTACCAAGCTAAGCACTAATTATTAATTGCTAACCACTGCTTTATATGCTCATTAAAACTTTCGGTAGCGCCGTACACGGCGTAAATGCTTATACCATTACCATCGAAGTAAATGTATCGCCGGGTACCAAATATTATATGGTAGGCCTCCCCGATAATGCGGTTAAAGAAAGTGAGCAACGCATAGAATCGGCCTTGAAGCACCATGGTTATCGCATGCCCCGGCAGAAAGTAGTAGTAAACATGGCACCGGCCGATATCCGCAAAGAAGGTTCGGCTTATGATTTACCCATTGCCCTGGGTGTTTTGGCCGCCTCCGACCAAATGCGCGGAGACAAGCTAGCAGAATATGTAATTATGGGGGAGCTGTCATTAGACGGTGCCCTGCGCCCGATAAAAGGCGTATTACCCATTGCCATTCAGGCCCGCAAAGAAGGCTTTAAAGGCATTATATTACCCGTAGAAAATACCCGCGAAGCGGCTATCGTAAATAAATTAGAGGTATTGGGCGTAAGTAATATCCGGGAAGCAATCGATTTTTTTGATGGCAAACACGATATTACTCCGCTGGTAATTGACACCCGCGATATTTTTCAAAATACCGTAGATCAGTACCAGGCCGATTTTGCCGATGTGCAGGGCCAGGAAAATATAAAGCGGGCTTTGGAAATTGCGGCCGCTGGTGGTCATAACGTTATCATGATTGGTCCGCCGGGTGCCGGTAAAACCATGCTGGCTAAACGTTTGCCTTCTATTCTGCCGCCGCTTACCATGCAGGAAGCCCTGGAAACTACCAAAATTCATTCGGTAGCGGGTAAACTGGGCGCGGCGGCTTCTTTGTTATCTACCCGGCCGTACCGATCACCGCACCATACTATTTCGGATGTGGCTTTGGTGGGCGGGGGCGGCGTACCGCAGCCCGGCGAAATATCGCTGGCCCATAATGGCGTATTATTTATGGATGAACTGCCGGAATTTAAACGTACGGTGTTGGAAGTAATGCGCCAACCTCTGGAAGAACGCCGGGTAACTATTTCGCGCGCGAAGCTTACCATTGATTTTCCTTCTAATTTTATGCTGATTGCCAGCATGAACCCGTGCCCGTGTGGCTACTACAATCACCCGGAGAAAGATTGTGTTTGCGGGCCCGGCATGGTACAGCGTTACCTGAACAAAGTAAGCGGACCTTTATTAGACCGCATTGACCTGCACGTGGAAGTAACCCCGGTTACCTTCGACCAGATGACCGAAACCCGGCGTTCGGAAAGCAGCCAAACCATCCGCGAACGCGTGGTAAAAGCCCGGGCCATTCAGGAAGAAAGGTTTCAGAACTTCAAAGAAATCCATTCCAACGCCATGATGCCGTCCCAAATGGTAAAAGATATCTGCGAAATAAATGCGGCCGGCAAAGTATTGTTAAAAACCGCTATGGAACGCCTGGGACTTTCGGCCCGCGCTTACGACCGCATTTTAAAGGTAAGCCGCACTATTGCTGATTTAGCCAACAGCTCTGATATTAAGATTGAGCACCTAGCCGAAGCCATTCAGTACCGCAGCCTGGACCGTGAAGGTTGGGCGGGATAGTTTCGTTATTCGTTGTCCGTTGTTCGTTGTTCGACTTTATCAAGCGAATAACGAACAACGGATAACGATTTTAGATTCTGATACCTAGCCGGTATTCAATAATATCGGCTTTTATAACATCGTGTAATTTTAAATCGGCGGCGATGAAGAAATTTTTATGCAGCTGCACTTTGGTTTCCAGGCGCTGGTAAAAGGGCGCGTCGGCTTTATAAGGCCGGTAAGCATACCAACCTACCTGGGTACCAAAAGCTACTTTACCAAAGTTAAGCTCGTGCCCCGCATTAATACCCAATCGTTTAATATCCGGTGTAGTACCGGGTTCAACCCGCGGGTCCCAGGCCCGCCGCGGAATTAACGACGGATCGTAAAAGCCTTCTACTCCCAGCAATAAGGTACTTTTCTGATTCATTCTACGCAAAGCCATTAAAGCCACCGATTTTACCTCGTAGCGAACAGTATCAAAATCATTGCGTTGTTTTATACCCAGGCTGCTGCTGAGCGTGAAATAATAGCGTTTCCTAATAATTTCCGGTTCCTGTATGGAGGGAGGCTGATTTAAACTTTTAAGAAAGTTAAAACCCAGGCTGGCGGTAGCAATATTCATACCCAGGTTTGGTTTAGCATTACCACCATTGGAGTAATGATTTAAACCTAAAGCCGCTAAAACCCATAAGCTCCGATAAACAGGAAACTCGTATTCTAAGCGGGTTTGAATAACCGCATTCCAGGTAGAGCTAATAACATTATTGCCGGGGTTTTCGGTTCGGTCGAATTTATTTGAGAAGTAGGCCAGCCCGGTTCCAAACCGGAAATGCACCCGGTTGGTTAATTTTTTAAACGCCGGCAAGCTTAAATAAGGGCTTAAAGCAAACGACTGGCCTAATACCGGATGATGATAATTTAAATAGACAAACGAAGCGCCAATACGCGGGTAACTATAAAGCTGCTGCCAATACTTTGTACCGGTGGTTTGGTACTGCACATTTAGCTCCAACCCGGAAGGATGCGTGCCGGCAAAATGCTTAATTTTAGCAGAATGCATAATAATCGATCCCTTCGGTAAAGCAGCACCTATTACGAAGTTAGAAGCCTGCTGTGCCGCCAGGCTGTTACAAAACAGCGTGGCAAAAAAGAAAGAAAAAGAGTAAATTAAACCTGATAGCAGCCGGGGCATGATAAAGAACTTACCCCCAAAGGTAAAAACTATTTTTAAACCTTTTGCTTCTTTTCCGCTATCCGGATAAGCACTTAGGTATAAGTACAAATTATTTTTGTACAAATACGTATACCCATCAGAATCAATAATATAAAGCTTTTATTTTAGTTAAAATTTAAATTTAACCCCTAAAATGCAACATTCTATTTCCTGCACGTATATAATTCCAAAAAATGGAATGTATATAAAATACAAATTTTATATATTCTGAAAAATAACTGTAAAACTTTAATTACTATGAAAAAGATTGCATTACTATTTATTTTAGGTTTAAGTATTTCTTTTGCCCAGGCACAAGCAAAATTCGGAATAAAAGGCGGTATTAATTACTCCAATTTATCCGGTGATTTAATCGACGAAGACGCCAATCAAAGCAAAGTTGGTTTCTTAGGCGGTATCATAGCTAACTTCCCTTTATCTAGTGATAACTTTGTATCCATCCAGCCTGAGCTGTTATATTCTCAGAAAGGATATCAGTACCAGGATAATGAAGTAACCATCGATAATGCCACCTACCGGTTTAAAGGTAAAAGAAACTTTAATTACCTGGATTTACCGGTACTGTTAAAAATTAATGCTGGCCCTGTTTTCTTCGAAGGCGGTCCGCAGGCCTCTTATTTACTAGGTATTCGGGATAACCGCGAAGTAACCCTGATTGGCAGCGGCAATGACACCAAAGATTGGGCCAAAGTAGAAAAAGATAACCTATCGGAATTAGAAATTGGCTATGTTGCCGGTTTAGGTTTTCAGGCGCCAATGGGTATTGGTGTTGGTCTCCGTTATAACGGTAGCATTAATGCCTTGGCAAAAGAAAACAGTGATGAATTAACTAACGCCCGTCATTCGGTTTTCCAACTGCAATTAAGCTACATGTTGGGTGGAGCTTCTCAATAATTAAAATAAATCAAATCATAAAAAAGCCTGGCTTTAACAAGCCGGGCTTTTTGTTTTATATCTCTTTTATTCTTACATCTAAGCGCATTGCGAAAGAATCTGAATGCACTTCTACAAATGTGGTAATTCTTTATTTACTCATTTCGGCATAATATTGAAAGAAATAAGGCAGAGTTTCTATTCCTTTCAGGAAGTTGAATACCCCATAATGTTCGTTGGGAGAATGAATCGCATCAGAATCCAGGCCAAAGCCCATTAATACCGAATCCAGGCCTAATTCGCTTTTAAACATAGCCACAATCGGAATACTACCGCCACTCCGTACCGGAATGGGCTTTTTACCAAAGGTTTGTTCAAAGGCACGACTGGCTGCCCGAAAAGCAACCGAATCGCTGGGTGTTACTACTGGTTCGCCGCCGTGGTGCGGCCGTACTTCTACTTTTACGCTGGGCGGCGCAATGCTTTCAAAATGCTTCCGGAATTTTTCGGTAATTTCTTCGGAAGTTTGGTGCGGCACCAGGCGCATGGATATTTTAGCAAAAGCTTTAGACGCAATTACTGTTTTAGCGCCTTCGCCGGTATAGCCGCCCCAAATACCGTTCACATCTAAAGTTGGCCGGATAGAGTTACGCTCATTAGTTGTATAGTCGGCTTCGCCGTGTACATCGCCTAAATTTAATGCTTGTTTATATTCGTCCAGGCTAAACGGTGCTTTGGCCATTTCGGCCCGCTCTTCATCGGATAACTCTTCTACATTATCATAAAAGCCCGGAATGGTAATATGATTATTTTCGTCGTGCAAAGAGGCAATCATCTTACACAAAATATTAATGGGGTTAGCCACGGCCCCACCGTATAAACCCGAATGTAAGTCGCGACTCGGGCCGGTTACTTCTACTTCGTGGTAACTCAAACCGCGTAAGCCGGTCGTTATAGACGGAATATCGTTCGCAATCATACCGGTATCCGAAATTACAATTACATCGGCTTGCAGCTTTTCCCGGTTTTGTGCCACAAAATACCCCAAGTGGTTAGAGCCTACTTCTTCCTCGCCTTCAATCATGAATTTAATATTACAGGCTAAGGTGTTTTGCTGCATCATCAGCTCGAAGGCTTTTAGGTGCATGTATAACTGGCCTTTATCGTCGCAAGCCCCGCGGGCGTAAATTTTATCGTCTTTAATAACCGGCTCGAAAGGCGGCGACATCCAGAGTTCTAAAGGGTCGGCGGGCTGCACATCGTAATGACCGTACATCAATACCGTCGGTAAACTAGGATCAACTATTTTCTCACCGTATACAATCGGGTTGCCCGGCGTTTCGCATAAGGCTACGTTATCGGCCCCGGCTTCGCGTAATTTCTGCGCAATATAATCGGCGGCCCGCAATATTTCTGGTTTATAAGCTGCATCGGCACTGATAGAAGGAATGCGCAATAAATCCAGCAGTTCGTCTATAAAACGGTTTTTGTTTTCTTGTATATAGTTGGTGATTTCGGAAGGCATATATTAGTAGTTAGTTTATAGTGGTTAGTGGTTAGCTATTAGGTGATATTACGCAGGGTAAATATAAATAAGTAATTATTACAACCTAAGCCCAATCGTGTCATTCAGGAGGAAACTATTTAGCAGGTAGCCAAATAGTTTCCTCCTGAATGACACGATTGGGGGTTACTTAAACTTAAATTTATTCACATTAACGTAACGTTAATTATTAGGGGTTAAGTAGCAAATGAATTCTAATCAGTGTTTTTGATCGTTTATGAGTGTTATTAATTGCTTTAAGCGCCAATTATTATACTAATAACTAACTACTAACAACTCCTTAATAATTACTCCTTCTTTTTGAGAATATAAATTTTACTTTCCTGGCCTTGTATTAAGCGGTTGATATTTTTCTTGTGCGTGAGAATTACCAGTAAAGACAGGATAAAACCAAAAACAATCAGCAGGGGCTCATCGGGATAGAATCGGGGCAATAACAACAACAAAGGAAAAGCCAAAGCGGCAATCATGGAACCCAATGAGACGTATTTAGATATCAGCAATACCACCATAAATATCCCCAAACATATTAAAGCCGCCACCGGCTGAATGGCCAGTACCATGCCCATTAAAGTAGCCACGCCCTTACCGCCCTTAAACCCGACGTAAACCGGAAAAATATGACCGATAACCGCCAGGATACCCATGATTATTTTAAAAAGAATCAACTTCTCCGGCGAAATAACTGCCAGTAACACTAAAAAATTGGCCAGCGAAGTAGCCGCCCAACCTTTTAGGATATCCACCAGCATTACAAAAGCGCCCGGTTTTTTGCCCAGCACCCGGAAGGTATTGGTAGCACCAGCGTTGCCGCTGCCGTGTTGCCGCACATCTATGCCATAAAAAGATTGTCCTACCCAAACTGCCGTTGGGATGGCTCCAATGAGGTAAGCCGCCAGAAAAAATGCTGCAATTATTAAAAGCTCCATAAGTTTTTTATTTAACGCAAGTCGGCATTCTAAGCCAAATAAATCAGCCGGTAAAGTACTTTTTACAAAATGGAATTTCAAAAATAAGTAAATCTGAACGGACAAACCAAATGCTTTGCTACCAGCAAAAATCGCCTTTATGCTAAATACGCATTTTTTTGTATTCTGATGAACTTACATAGCCTTATTGGTTGGCGTCGGTTTATTCTCTTAACTAAAGTATTTTCAAAGTCTGATGCCGGCCTTACTTTATAGCCATTTTGCAGATTACAGTTCTTTTTACGTATAAAAGTATAAGTTACTCTTAACTCCTGATTCTATTAGTTTGTTTAAAATAATTTTTTATTGAAATGTTACATTTCAGTATTTATTTTAGAAATTATTTTAAAAAATCTTTTTTATCAGCTTAACATTAAACATTTTCTAAAAAACACAACTAAATAACCACTCTATTTTTCAGGCCAAAGTGGCCTTTTTTTTCAGCTGATCTTACCTTATATTTAAATACGCTAAATAATTGTAGCTGTGCAACATGGTAGGTACCGCGATGCACATATTACATACGCTTTATTATATATTAACTTAAAATAGATCTGTAAACCTTCCTCTTTATGACCACCAAAATACTTTCGTTTTTATTGATGCTGCTCTTAGCCCAATGCGACCGCTGCAAAGAAGAAGTAAAGCCTGTTTCTGAATTAGACAAGCTCCCGCCCGCCACCAAACAAGGCAAATTCACTTTTGGCTGTTTAATAAATGGAAAAGCTTTTTCAGAAACCAATTCAGGAAATATGATTGCTATTTATCAGCAGGGCTTTTTATTTTTTGGAGTTGATAAAAATAGTCAGGGTTATACAATAGGTATGGACATTTCTATTCCAGACCCTATCGAACTGAATAAGAAATACGACCTGACCCAAATACCCTATTATCGGGCGAGATTTAGAAAATATCTTGCAGGTTCTTCCAGCAACAGTCCTATTTGTTATTACGACTTTGCTAATACGCTAAGCGGCCAGGTCATCATCACCAGGTTCGACCGGCAAAAATTTATTGTATCGGGCACCTTTGAGTACACCACGGCCCTCCCTAACTGCGACACCATCCGCATTACCGATGGCCGCTTCGATTTGCAATACATTCCCTAAATCTATTTTTAACCTTTAAAAAATTAGTTATAAAAAACTATTACTAAACCTGCTATTGTTTTTCCTGGTAGTTTCGGCAAAGGGGCAAGCTCCCAGCAACTACTACAACCGTATGCAACAGGTGTTCGGGGCTATTGATAAAAACAAGGTTTCGACGGGATTATTTAAAGAGTTTGGTATCCGGTTTAACGAAGTAGAGGCTTACAACGGCACGCTTGGCACCACTAACTACGCCGATAAAACCCAATGGCAATCTTTATATAATTCTCTCCACAGTATGCGGGTAGGTACCGTGGCTACCATGACGGAGCCAGACTTGGTATTTGCAAATTTAGATAACCAGCAGAAGGCAAACCCTAGTATTATAATGCTAACGGCTTTGCACTACCAGTACCAGCAATATAAAGCTAATGCCTATACCAACGGCGACGTTACGGTAACTAACGAACGTATTTACGATGTAGCTGGCCGCAATCCCTACGAAATTAAATATGCTTTTGCCGTAGCTCCTTTAAAGCACTACCTAAAAGGAAATTCCTTCATTTTTAGGTTGCCGAGTAACATGATCTACGCCAATACCGGCAAAACGCTTACAGAAGTTGCCATCGACTTTGGTAACGGGCTGGGATATCAAAACATCTATATTGGCAATGACCACGGTGTAACGTATAGTTCGGGCGGTGAAAAAATAATGAAAGTACGTTTTAGCTATTCCGATGGCACCATTATAAACAGTCATTCTAAATTATATGTAGATTATGTTGCCCCCGCAGCCGTAGCCCGTTATGCCGGTGGTAATAGAGAGGTAACCATTACAGCTACCAAAGCCTACCAAGGCATACTTGGTGTGGGCAACATTACTATAGAATATGCCGGAACCGACGGCATACTGGACAAACCCTTAATTGTAGTGGAAGGATTTGACCCTTTAAATGATTTTCATTATAGACAGTTTATAAATAATCCGTCAAGTGGAGGTATAAACATACCAATAGATTTAGATTTTCCGGGGCAAACGCTGAACGATGCTGTTGAAGCGGCGGGATATGACCTGGTATTTGTGGATTATGCGAACGGCACAGATTTTATTCAGCGCAACGCCTTTATGGTGGAAGAAGTAATAGCCTGGGTTAACCGGAATAAAACCGGCACCCAGAAAAATGTAATACTTGGCATGAGCATGGGCGGCTTGGTAGCCCGCTATGCTTTGCGCGATATGGAAGTAAATGGTTTAACCCACAATGTTAAGCTATATATCAGCCACGATTCTCCTCACCAGGGGGCTAATGTACCTTTAGCGGCACAGGCCATGGCGCGGCACTTATATGGCGAAACCTTTACTTTACCGGTATTCTTAAGCATCTTTGATGTTAGAATTAAAAAGTTAAGAGACTTAGTACCTGGTTTGGGAGAGGCATTAAATTTGCTGCAATCACCTGCCGCCCAGCAAATGCTAATCTACCAGTTAAGTGGCGAAGGTGCATCTACTCCCGTTAACAATTCCCCACATGCTTCCTTTACCACAGAGTACAAAAACTTAGGTTTTCCGACACAGGGAGGAATTCGCAATATTGCTATTTCCAATGGTTCGGAATGTGGTACCCCGTTAAATTTTGCGCCTTACGCCCAACTAATCAGTGTAAATGAAACAATTGATTTACCACTTGCGATCAATGTAGTCTTATTCTGGGTAAATACTCTTTCTGCAAACCCCACAAAAATTATCACCTCCTTCCTTTCTACTAATACCGACGTAAAAATGGATTTCGATTTGCGGGCATTACCTGATAAGCAAGCCCTGAGAGTTTATAAAGGTAGTCTTTATATTAAAAAGAAAGTACTGTTCCTTATAAACATAGAAGAACCTTTAATAGCTGAAAAATCTACTTATTCTACCCCCGATATGCTGCCTCTAGACAATGCAGCGGGTGGGATTTATGATGTTAATGATTTTGCGACTTTACCTGCTACTTTTACTCCTTACATTCTGCAGCAAAGGTTTAATTTTGTTCCTACCTATAGTTCACTTGATATAGGCAGCAGTTCTCAAACCATTGTAACAGCTGATCTGAGCCGGGTTTATTCGCCTCTGCTTCCGCCAGTATCTCCTAAGAATACAGCATTCCATAACTTTTTTACCAATCCAACTACTAGCGAAAGGCATATACAATTTACCCAGGATAACGGACGATGGCTGTTATCTGAGCTTAAAGGGATTGCGGCATCGTACAGTTGCGCTAACAGCTGTGCCTCGCAATCGCCTATGTCTATAAGCGGGCCGCCCACCGCTTGTCAGGCCAATACGTCCTATTCCGTTAATCTACCGGCTGGAGCAAGTATTACCTGGACTACTAGTGCTAACCTTACCAGGTTATCGGCTCAAGGCGCAAATCCGCTGGTAGTGCAATCGAATGGAAGCGGAAGCGCCTGGATAGATGCCACTGTAAACTACCAATGTGGCAGTAAAGTATTAACCCGATTAAATATAATAACCGGCGCACTTTCAGCACCATCAATAATAGGGCCTACTTCGGTTTGCCCTAATTCAGGCGGTTATTACCAGGCTAATGTTTCAGGAACAGTTACTAATTATATTTGGGGATACTCTGGATTAACTTATTATAACGGTGGTTGGAATACAATTACATTAAGTGCTCCTAGTACTTTTAATGGCGGCCATGTACAACTTAGTGTGCAAAATAATTGCGGCACATCGCCAACGGTCTATTTAAGTGTCGGTAGATCTTATTCGTGCGCGGGTTACTATACCTACTATGTTTCACCTAACCCATCTACAGATTATATTACAATAAAAGCTGAAAAAGAGAAAGATACCAATACTATTGCTTCATCTAAAATTGAGACTACTGCTATAACAAAAAAGCCTAAAGTGGAAGTTAAATTATATTATTTCATAGATGGTAGCTTAGCAAAAACCTACCCAATAGATAAAGAAGATTTTGTTATTGCTACCAAGAAGTTTAAACGCGGAAAGTATATAATGCATATTATAGAAAATGATAAAATTGTAGTAGTAGAGCAACTCATATTTGAATAAAACTTTTCTTCATGTATGCAATGTCTTAATATCAGCTAAATTGAGAAGTTTAAGATAAAAATGGTGAAGCAAAACCTCCAATGATAAATCTTTGGAGGTTTTGCTTCACCATTTTGTAAGTAGTATTTTTATATTATAAATGCATTTTGAACAGTTGGTAACAATTAGAGTATGATGCATTATAATATTACTGTATTATAAGTATAAGAACAAATTTATCTTGATACAACTCTTACCGTAAGCAACTTGCAATCAGTTATTTAAATTAATATTTATTAAACTAATTACGTCCTTTTACTTAGCTTTAAATACATATTGTTTTTTGCAATCGTTTTTACATTGATTATTCAAATTATATTTTAAATGCTACCTGTAGAACTATAACCCAATGTTATATTATTAATGATTCCACATAAATCTTATCTTTTGATGAGGTAACATTTATTAAATTTTTGTCAAAAACAAAGTACTACGAAATACAAAAAAAGCTATCCGGTCAGAATAGCTTTTAGTTTTATTTAGTAGAATCCGAAATAGATCCCGGTTTTAATTTAAATCGACATCCGGTAACAAGCCTTCGTCTTTTTCTTTTTTATTCTTTTTCTTTTTCTTACCGCTCTCAGGTTCATCGGTCGGCGCTGCTTCTTCTGCTGCTTGCTCTTTTACTTTTTTAGTTTTTTCCGGAGTAGCTTCTTCCGGCACATCAGCTTTTGTATCGGCAGCTTGGTCTTTCTTTTGTTTCTTTTTACCGCTTTCTTCCATCATTTCGAAATTACCAGTTTCTTGGGTGGCAGCCGGAGTTGGGGCTATTACATCGGCGGGAACATCCTTTAAATAAGCTTTCCGGAAAGCATTTACAAATGCGGCTTTGTCCATGGCCTCGCCCATAACCATATCGCTGTTTCGTTTTTTAGAGATGATACCGTTAAAAGTTTCGTCGGAGGAAGCTACCAGCAGCAGGTTATTATCCAGGTTAAAGTAGTACCAAACCGATGGCATTACTTCCAGGTAAATAGTCACGATATCCGCCTCCGGCCCTCTTTTTACTTCAATATAGCCGGGTACCTGGGCGTTGATATCTTTTTTCAGAATATTAGCCAGATTTAGTTTGCCTTTGCTGTACCAGGCATTGGTAGAATCGGACCAGCGCATTTGTACGCCGCTAAACACCAGGCTTTTCACAAAAGCCGAAGAAAAACCGGCCAGCGGCGTGTATTCCGACTTAGAGGCGTAGGCGGTTGCGTCTTTATTGCCGACAAACTGGGCTACGCGGTAAGGCATACTGGTTATATCGGTGCTGGCCTTGGGGGCGGCAGTTGTATTTTCGGACGTAACTTTACTCATTTCTACCAACGCGGCATCCGGCACGGGCATCGCAAAAGCCAACAAGGCATCCAGGGTATACATTTTTTCGGTGGGGTTGGCCATAGCGGTACCGGCCGCATTCAGGGTAAATTTCTTCGCCGGGCGCATCAGGTTAAACTTGCCCTCGTAGCGCGACACATCCAAAGAATCGTTATAAACCAATAAATTACCTTCGTACTGCTCGCCCGCAACCCGCTTCTCTTCCCCTAACCGGAACTCTTTTTCTTTTTTATTGTAAGATAGCTGGCCCTCTACTTCAAATAAATCTAAATCCGTTTCGTCTTTCTTTTTCGATACAAAGGTGTTGTAGATTTTATTGTTCGCTACCGAAATATGCAAACCGGTTTTTAGGGGCGTGCCATCAGCGGCTTTCTGGTCTTTAATATTTATTTTTACTTCGGCTGGGTTTACAGTAGCCCGGTACGGGAACCAATCCGAGGCGGCTTCATCGTCGGCGAAAGCCAGTTTTACCTGCCCGTCAAAATCCCAGTTGGGCCGGATGGAGTTCATGGTAATATCACCTTTATACCGCACGCCCGGCGCCATAACAAAATGATCGCTTTCTTTTATAGTAGCCACGGCCGCCGTATAAGCCGCAGCTTCCGGAATAGCGGTTTCATCTACTATTTCTCCTTTCTTGGCTTTGCGCTTTTCTTTTTTAATTACCGGCTCCCCGGCCAACAACACCGCACTGGTATCGGTTGGTGCATTGCTTCTTCGTCCGAATAAGCCGCTTTTTCTGGTTTTAATTTCGACCAGGCTGGGTTCTGCGGCAACTACATCCGTACCCGGGTTAGGACCTTTGGCGGAAGCTTCCAGGTTATCGGGAATATCGGTTGGTGTGGCATTCTTTTTACTACCCCAGAAAGCGAACTTGCGGCTTTTCTTTACCGGATCAATCACCGAAGTAGTATCGTCGGGCAAGACTTCGGTATTAATCTCACGTACTTTTTCCGGCCCTCCCCAATCATTTAAATTATCTGCTCCCAGCTTAGCTTTAGTTTTGGCTATTGTTTTGAACTGGTCCATGTTTTTCATGGTGAACTGGTTAAACTTAACCGCAAACGTATCGGACAGCGCATTTACGTAGTTTACCGTGCCGTAACCCTGGTATTGAAGGCGCGAAATAATATCAATTTCCCCTTTATATACCTGGTGATATTGCTGGAGCGTATCGCTGATGACGGTAGCATTCTGGAAAGTTTGCAGGTCGGAACTGGCTGTTACAAAAACCCGGTTGCTGTCCGGCACAATGTGCGCATCGGCCGCCGCAATATACGGCACGCCCCCAATGGTAAGGGTATTCTGGCTGATATCGTATCGGGCACTGCGGGCTTTAAACTTCAGATTGTCGTGCGTGGGCCGGGTAGATAAAAAGTAAGCGCGGGCAACTTCATTTCCTTCCGGCTCATTCATAGTAATTACTTTTTTATTTACATCCCACTTACCGCCGCTCAAAGAAGTTTTAAACTGCGCATACGGGAAATCGGTATTGGCTACGCCGGACTTTTCCGGGGAGAATGTAGCCAATCCTTTGGTCAAATCATAATCCAGGAGCACATCGCTGGCCCGGATGGCCGGTTTATTGGCCGTTTTGGATTTTATCTGCAGCGTGGCATTATTGGCTTTAAAATGAGTTTTGGCAAACTGCAGATTAGTAGATTCTATACTGCCATCGGCTCCTTCCAGGGTACCATCGCCGTAAAAACCGGTAGGCGTAACAATGGCAATGCCACGGTACAAAAACTTATCCTGGTATAATTTTATAGGCTCTGTAGTGGTACTGATATTCATGGTATCTTTCTGGGGCAGCCACTCCAGGGCATATTTATTAAAATTAGCCTGCATAAAATAGGCATTTCCCTTTGTAGATTCGGCTACCGTTGCTCTTGTACCTAAGGTTAAAACTTTATCTAAATAAAAAGTAAAAGCATTCGATTCTAGCTTGGTAGTCAAGTATTTGATTTCGCCAACCCCTTGTAAGCCTTTATAGCTCATGGTAAGCTTATTGTAGAATTTACCTTTGCCGCCGTAAGCCGGCAAACCTTCTTTGGGCGCCGTATATTCAAAACCCATCGACTGATCGGGCATTAAACTTAGTTTGGTTTCGATGGGCGGAAGAATGCCGCCCGAATGGAAAAAGCCTTTAAACCCTACGGTACCCTGGGCCATAGCATTGAGGCTGTCCATTTTGAAAGGCGGGATCTGGAAATAAACCGTCGTATCGTAAGCACCACCTAAAACCTGGGGTTTATTAAAATACACGTAAGCGCCCGCCGTAGCATCAAAAAGCGGAAAATTAGAATATTTTTCCTTACCGGACTTATTATCGGGTTTGTTTAAGTAAAGTTTACCGGCCGAGCGGGTAATGCTGTTGGATAAAAATTCTTCGCCAGCGTTTTCTCCTTTTTCGCTTTTATCGGCCTTCTTTTTTACGGTAAACGCAATGGTATCAATCTTGGGCATATCAACCAGGAACTCGTCGTATTGAAACGTGAATTTGGAGCCCCGGAAGCGGAACATGGAAGCCACGACCACCCCGTTGAATTTAATGTTCCGGTTTTTCAGAATACGCACCTGGTTGCTGTCGGGCAAGGCATAAACGGCCAATGAATCGCCGGTAAAATAAAATTTATCGACGCCCCTTACTACTAATTCATTTTTATTTAAATCGATGGTGGCATTTTTGCCCGAAGGTGCCAGCGAACGGAGGGTGATATAATCGTAGTCTTTTTTACCCCGTGCCGATTGCATGTAATGCATGGCTTTGGGCTTTAAAGTTATTTCGCCGGTGTTGGATTTGTAAGTAAGAAAATTTTGCCGCGCCAGCATGGCGGCAGCCACGGCCAGTTCCTGCTCTTTTATACCGGTGCTGGCCGCTACTTCGCTCAGGAAAAAACTATTGTTTTTTTGTTTATCGGCGTAGTTGGCTATTACAATTAAAGGGTGAAAACCAGCGGTCCCCTGCAATTGCTCGTACCGGTCATCGGTAAAATATTCTTTGGAAGTAACCCGGGCCGGCACCTCACTTTTGGCATTTAAAATAGAAAAATTAATGAGCGGCGTTTGCAAGTTCCAGTTCAGCAGTTCGGCGTTCAGCTCCATCTGGTGGTAAGACGAGTAAAACGGACTGACCTGTGATTGTTCGCTCCGCGTCAGGAGTAAATCTTTGCGGCCTTTGTCGTATTTCAGCTTGATATTGGGATGCAAAAGCGAATCCTGTCCCTGAAAAATAATAACTGCCGCCAGGTCGGAAGAAATAAGGCTATCGCTTAAAGTATAATTTGCGGCTGTGGCTTTAAATTTCGGTTTACCTTCTAAACTAACAATAATATCGGAAGGGCTGCCGTCCAGGGCCGCCGTACTGATTTTATTTCCGGCCATGGTAAATCCACCCAAATACCGGATATTTTGACCAATGTTTTTGATGCGGGCATTATTCGTGTTGGATGTAAATTTAGGATAACCCGAACCGCCGCTGGCTTTTTTCCGGACACTTCTAAACTCAAAAACGCCCGTTACCGGTTCCTCTAAAACAGCCGGATACGTTAACGTAACGTTTTCGGCTTTAAAAGCCGGTTTACTGATATCAAAACTAAACTTTTTAAAATCGGTGGTTGCTTCGCCATTGGCTTGGTTCCAGGTAAATTGCGCTTTATCGCCTACCAATATATTACGGGTCAGCATCACGGCCCCATCAATATTTTGTAGCAGCAAAGAATCTTGCGGGGTTATAAAATACAAACCAACATTGTTGAGCTGCAACACCGCACCCGTTACCGCCGGAATATTACTATTATCGTAGCCGGCAAAAACATCTTCTTCGGGACTGGCATTTACATCGGCCAGGTTATCATTTTTTTCCGCTTCTTCTTTACCTGTTCTTTTTTTCTGGTTCAATTTTCCGGATTTTTCTTCCGATAAAGGTTCGCTGCCGTCGCGGTAAGCAAAAGAATAAGTGCCGCCTTCGGCCCGCAACGTGTTGTACTGAGATTTATAAATTATTTTGGTATTCAGAAATGAATAAGAAGTGGAAAGAAATTTATCCAGCGCAACCGCCGGATCGTTGGCAAGCGTTTTTTCGGTAACATTCAAGAACTGATCTAACTCTTTCGGAGCCAGTTTCTGTACGTTAATGGCACTTGCCAGAGCCCCGTAAAAGTTTTCGAAATAAGGCCGGGCTTTGAGCTTCTTAGCGGCCATTTGCTGAGAAATAGCGATAACCTTAGCTTGCTGGCGGCTGGTCAATTGGTTCGTGTTCCAGATTTCTTCCAGCTGGCTGGCTACCTGCATAGTTTCCTCGTTGCGGGAAGTAGCCATTAAAACTTTTACATCTGTAATAAACTGGGCGGGCTCTCCGGAAAGTTTATAGTTTTGGGCGGACGCGGGGCTAATATAACAAATAAATATTAACAGGAGTAAAAGTTTATTCATACTTAATCACTTAAAATTCTTGTCATAACCACTGATATCCAGTTGTTCTTTTCGCGTACACTTTTATAAACCAGGTTATTGGCTTGGGCAACGTCCAGAATAGCATCCAGGTCTTCAATATAAAATCCGCTCATTATCAGAGTGGCGCCGGGTTTTAAAAGCAGCGCGTAAACCGGAATATCGGCCAGCAGCACGTTGCGGTTTATGTTGGCCAGTATAATATTGTAGGGTTGGTCTTGCCGCACTACTTCTATATCGCCCAGGCGTACTTCTACCGGGGTGTTGTTCAGGGCGGCATTTTCGCGGGCGTTTTCTACGGTCCAGTCTTCAATATCTACAGCTACTACTTCTCTGGCGCCTAATTTGCCGGCCAGAATGGCCAGGATGCCGGTACCACAACCCATATCCAGTACCCGCTTGCCCTTATGGTCCATATCCAGCTGGTTTTGTATCATGAGTGTAGTGGTTTCGTGGTGGCCCGTACCAAACGACATTTTAGGATTAATAACAATATCGTAAGTTACATTTTCGGGCTGGGGATGAAAAGAGGCCCGCACCGAACAAATGCCGGAAATGAGTAGCGGCTCAAAATTTTTCTCCCACTCCTCGTTCCAGTTTTGCTGCGGTATTTTGTCGGTACTATAAGGCAAGTCTGCCACCTGCTGGTATTTTTGTAACACAGCCTGCAACTCTGTTTCCGAGAATATATCTTCGGTTATATAAGCACATAAACCGTTTTCGGTTTCCATAAAAGTATCGTAACCAACCTGGCTTAATTCGGCGGTTATAATATCGGTTAATTCTTCGGGCGTTTGAACAGTTACCTGGATAAAATCCATTTATTTAAATTAAAAAATCTTAAATTAAAAATAAGGAAATTCGTCTTTGCGCGTAATTGATTATATCTGCCTTTTTACAATCTTTTAATCGGTGAAATTCTAAAATCGGCGACAATCTGCGATTTAATCTTTACAACCGGCAAACGTGCGTTTACTTGTATAATGAATCGTGAAATCGGCAAAGGCGCGATTGGTAGTTATGAAAAATATATGATCGGCAAAATTCCGCCCGCTGGTTATAAACCACAAACCCGGGCCGTCGGCAAACAATTTATTATTTTCTTTGAAAACCAGCAAGTCGGCATAAGCTTCTTCGGGCTCGATGTACACGTGGTACCGGGCCAGATTTCTTTGCTTCGGATCGCTGGTCAGGTATACGGAACCAAACAACTCGCAAACATTTGGTTCACTTAATACCATCGTTACCGGTTTAGAAACCGGCACTTTTTCTATCGGTTTACCAAAACTACCCAGCAACAAGAAAAAAGACAAAAAATATATCATTACTAATCTTTCGTTTGTATAAGAAAAAACAGGTGTTTTAGGCGGCTTTTGCCCTTAAAACACCTGCCGGTTAATATACAAATATTCTAAAGAAAAATCGCTCTAAAACGATTTAATTATATCTATAAAATCACGCGATTTTAAAGAAGCCCCGCCAATCAGGCCGCCATCAATGTCGGGACAGGCAAATAACTCCCGGGCATTACCGGGGTTGCAGGAGCCACCGTACAAAATAGTGGTATTATCCGCCGCCTGGGCATCGTAGTGCCGGGCAATCTGCTCCCGGATAAAACCATGCACTTCCTGCGCTTGCTGGCTGCTGGCAGTTTTACCGGTACCAATGGCCCAGATGGGTTCGTAGGCAATTACCACCCGGTCAAAATCTTCGTTGCTCAGGTGAAATAAGCCTTCTCCTAACTGGGTTTCTAAAATAGAAAAAGTTAAATCCTGTTCCCGCTGCTCTAACGATTCGCCAATGCAAAATATTGGCTGCAGGCCTTGTTTCAGAGCAGCTTTTACTTTGGCTTCCAGTAACTGGTTGTCCTCGTAAAAATATTGGCGTCTTTCGCTGTGGCCTAAAATTACGTATTCTACGCCTACCGATTGCAACATGGCCGCCGATACTTCGCCGGTATAAGCGCCGCTTTCGTTTTGGTGGCAATTCTGCGCGCCCAAATGCACATTGGTATTCCCCGCTATGGCTTTACTTACAGTGGCTAAAAAAGGAAAAGACGGACATAATACCACCTGGGCCGGGCTGTTTACTTCGTCTTGTACCATATTTACAACTTCCGAAACCAGCGCTTGTGCTTCTTCAAAAGTTTTATTCATTTTCCAGTTGCCGGCAACAATTTTCTTTCTCATTTTAATCTTATTTTTTAGCGATATAATTTTTATACGATATACGGTGTAAGATTAAAAATTTTGCCTCAGAATGCCTAAAAGTTATAACTATTAAATTTACCGGCAGCGTAAAACCTGCTTTTGCCGGTATACACAACCAAGGCTGATCTACCTAAATTCTCTTGTTTTTCAGCGGCTTCTTTCTGATTATTTTGGTTATTACCAGTGGCATTAAAAACAACCGCTCGGCCTAACTTTACCACAGATTAATGCCATTCGCTTGCCGGATTATTCCTGTTAAGTTATGTTTTGTATGTTTTGTTTTATAAAGAAAATAAGTGCTAAGCATAAGCTCTGAATAAATAATTCTGAACCGGCCTGCTGCTTATAAACAGGTTATCTTGTAATTATATAAAAAATATTTTTTATCGGCCAAACCAAAATAAATTTTAAAGGTATAGGTTGATACTTATAAAATATGTATAAATACTTAAACACAGATGAGCATTAATTTAAGGCCACCTTCCGTTTTGCCGGTTTCTAATATTACAAATCCCTTTAAATCGTTCTGGATGGCTGGCTTTGAGTGTACGGACCAGTTGAATGCGTTTGGTAACCGGGTTGATTTTTTAAAATTGACCGGCCATTTGCAAATGCTCGATCAGGATTATCAAAACTTAAGTCATTTTAATATTAAAACGGTTAGGGAAGGAATTCGCTGGAGCCAGGTAGAGCGAAAACCATATGAGTACGACTGGAGCACCGTAGCCTTTATGATAGAACGGGAAAAAGCACACGACATTCAGCAAGTATGGGACCTTTGCCATTTTGGCTATCCGGATGATTTAACGCCTTTGCACCCGATGTTTGCCCGGCGCTTTGCGGCGCTGTGCCGGGCATTTGTACAATTTTACCGTTCGGTAAGCCCCGACAACACCCTGATTGTAACGCCTATAAACGAGGTAAGCTTTATTTCGTGGCTGGGCGGCGATGTGAAGGGCACCACGCCTTATTGTGTAAGACAAGGGAGCGAAGTAAAATACGGGCTGATGCGAGCCTATATTGAAGGCGTAGCCGCTATGCGCGAAGCAGATCCGGGTGTGCGGATCTTAACTACCGAACCGCTTATCCAGGTTGTTCCGCCCTTAAACCCCACGCTTGCCGATCTGGAACAAACCCGGCGGGAACATGAAGGCCAGTTTGAATCTGTAGATATGTTATGCGGCCGTTTGTGCCCGGAATTGGGCGGCAAACCAGAGTACCTGGATATATTAGGGTTTAATTTTTATTATGAAAACCGCTGGACCATGGGCTTTAAAGGTACTTTATGCTGGCGGAACGAGCAAAATGATCCGCGCTGGACTTCATTAGCCGACTTACTGGTTAGTGCCTATTTACGGTATGAAAAACCAATAGCCTTAACCGAAACCAGCCACCCCGGTATCGATCGTCCGGATTGGATCCGGTATATTGCCAAAGAATGCGCCAATGTGCTGCAAATGGAAATTCCGCTGTGGGGCGTTTGTTTGTATCCCATCATCGATCGGCCTTGTTGGGATCATTTGCATCCGTGGCACCGGGCCGGACTTTGGGATGCCGAAGATCAACCGGGCGAAATACCCCAGCGCCTGTTATACCAACCGTATGCCGAGGCCCTGCTGGAAGCCCAGGAAACAGTAAATACCGCCCTAACACCCGAAACGGTTTACTAACTAGCTTTAAAAGCTTGCTGTAGCATACAAATTTAATAAAAGAGGTAACATTAATAAGCGCACTACGCATGAACCTTAACAATATTAACCGTCTTTCTACTGCGCTGATTTTATTTAATAGTCTAAGCTGTACCGGAGCCCGTAATATGGGTACCGGTACGGCTACTCCCCAATTAAAAGATGGTCGCTATACCATTACCCTGCAGAATCAGATTTTAGAAATTGATCCGGCGGTAGGTGGCCGCATTGCTTCGTTAACCTTGGATGGGGAAGAATTTTTAACTGGTAAAAATATTAATGCTACTAACTGGGGTTCTACTTTCTGGCCCAGTCCCCAAAGTGCCTGGAACTGGCCTCCTGCTGCAGCTTTAGATAATTTGCCTTACACCGCTTCCGTAGAAAACCATGTATTAAAATTAGTAAGCCAGCCCGATCCGAATTTAGGTTATGTCTTCACCAAAGAAATTTCGGGCAACCCCCAAAAGCTTTCCTTTAGTATTAAATATACCATCACCAACAAAACAACCCAAACGCAGCAAGTAGCGCCTTGGGAAATTACCCGGGTAAAACCAAAAGGCCTTACTTTTTACCCGACCGGACCAGGAGAAAAAAGGGGAACGCTGGCAGCCTATATCGAAAACAAGGCAGCGATTACCTGGTTTAATTACCAGGAAGATAAAATACCAACCGAACATTTAAAATTATTTGCCGATGGTGCCGAAGGCTGGCTGGCGCAAGTAAACCAGGACCTTATTCTAGTAAAGCAGTTCCCAGATGTACCCGCCGGGAAAGCAGCGCCTACCGAAGCAGAGATAGAAATTTATAGTGCCCCTGCCAAAAACTATATCGAAATTGAGCAGCAAGGTATTTATACCGAATTGCCACCCGGCGCATCTACTACCTGGGACGTAACCTGGTATTTACGAAAGTTGCCCAATAATATAAAAGCGGAACCTGGTAATGCCGCCTTGGTGGATTTTGTGCGGAAACTCGTTAAATAATATAAAGATTAATCATATTTAAAAGAAAAGCTGGCTTTACACCAGCTTCTCTTTTAAATACTTAGCCGTATAATTATCATCCAGTTTTACCATATCCTCCGGCGTACCTTCAAATAATAAATGGCCACCGTTTATCCCGCCTTCAGGCCCCATATCTATAATCCAGTCAGCACATTTTACAATATCCATGTTGTGCTCGATAATCAGCACCGAATTGCCTTTTTCTATCAGGGCGTTCATGGCAGTTAAGAGTTTGCTGATGTCGTGGAAGTGCAGACCGGTGGAAGGCTCATCGAAAATGAACAAAATATTTTCGGAGTGGGCCGTAGCGCCTTTGGTTAAGAATGATGCCAGCTTAACCCGTTGCGCTTCGCCTCCGCTTAAAGTATTTGACGATTGCCCCAACCGGATATAACCTAATCCTACATCGTCCAGCGGCCTTAGTTTTTCGGCTACTTTAGGCTGATCTTTAAAGAACCCGATACTGTCGGCAATGGTCATATCCAGCACCTCCGCAATATTTTTATCCTGGTATTTTATATCCAGGATATCCTGCTTGAATTTCTGACCATGGCAGCTTTCGCAGGTAAGGTAAATATCGGCCATAAACTGCATTTCTATTTTTACCTGGCCCTCGCCCTGGCATACTTCGCAACGGCCACCTTCAATGTTAAACGAAAAATGCGAAGGCTTAAACCCGCGGGCTTTGGCTAAAGGCTGATCGGCAAACAAGGTACGGATGCTGTCATAGGCTTTTACGTAGGTAACCGGGTTAGATCGCGACGACTTGCCAATGGGGTTCTGATCCACGAACTCGACGTGCGCCACTTTGGTGTAATCGCCCTGAATTTTATCGAACTTACCGGTTGCATCGGAATGGCCGCCTAATATTTTGGTAAGGGCCGGGTGCAATACTTTCTTAATCAGGGTAGATTTACCCGAACCGCTCACGCCCGTTACCACCGTCATTACTTCCAGTGGAAATTTCACGGTTACATTTTTCAGGTTATTCTCGCGGGCACCCATAATTTCTACGGCATTGCGCCACGTGCGGCGCCGGGTCGGAACCGGCACTTCCATTTTTCCGCTTAAATACTTACCCGTGTAGGTTTGGGCGGTTTTAATAATATCGTCGTAAGAGCCCTGGAACATGAGGTTACCGCCGCCGGAACCGGCTTCCGGACCAATATCAATAATTTGATCGGCAATTTCCATCATTTTTTCTTCGTGTTCCACCACAATGACGGTGTTGCCCATTTTTTGCAGCGAACGCAACACCCCGATTAGTTGTTCGGCATCGCGCGGGTGCAAACCAATACTAGGCTCATCCAGGATATACATAGAACCTACCAGGGCACTCCCCAAAGAAGTAGCCAGGTTAATGCGCTGCGATTCGCCGCCCGATAAAGTAGAAGATAAGCGGTTTAAAGTTAAATAACCCAAGCCTACCCGCACCAAGTAACGCAGCCGATTCGTAATTTCGATAGCCAGCCGGTCAGCTACAGCGGTTTCGTGTTCGTCTAAGGTCAGGTTCTGAAAAAAATCCAGCACGCCGGTTACGGGCAGTAACAATAAATCGGTGATGCTTTTGCCGTTTATCTTTACGTACGAGGCATCTTTGCGCAAGCGCGTTCCGCGGCAATCGGGGCAGGTGGTACGTCCGCGGTAGCGGCTCAGCATGACGCGGTACTGTATTTTATGCGTCTGGGTCTGAATATGTTCGAAAAAGGCATGCAACCCATCAAAAAACTCGTTCCCGTTCCAGAGCAATTGCTGTTGTGCTTCGCTGAGTTCGTTAAAAGGCCGGTGAATCGGGAAATCGAACCGGATGCCATTTTTTATTAACGGTTTTTGCCATTCGTTTTGCTTTTCGGTGCGCCAGGGCGCAATGGCGCCTTCGTAAACCGACAGGCTTTTATCCGGAATAACCAGATCTTCATCAATACCTAAAACGGTACCAAAACCTTCGCAGCGCTGACAAGCCCCATACGGGTTATTAAAACTAAAAAAGTTAACGTTAGGCTCTTCAAATACCATTCCGTCCAGCTCAAACTTATCGGAGAAAACGCGGGTTTGATCGCCTACCAATACGTGGCACTCCCCGTGGCCTTCGTAAAAAGCGGTCTGTACCGAATCCGAAATCCGGAATTGTAAATCTTCATCGTCGGGTTGTACCACGGCCCGGTCTACTAATATAAAAACCTGGCCTTGCAAATCATCGGCGCCGGAAGCTACCAAATCTTCAATAAACAATACCTGGCCGTCAGTATAAATCCGGGAGTAGCCTTTTTGCAAAAGCAAATCTAACTCCTTGGTTAAGCTCCGGTCATTGTGGGTTTGCAACGGGGCCAGAATCATAACGCGGGTTCCGGCTTCCAGGCCAAAGATATAATCTACTACATCCGAAATAGTATTTTTCTTTACCTGATGCCCCGAAACCGGCGAAAAAGTTTTACCGATGCGGGCATATAGCAACTTCAGGTAATCGTATATTTCGGTGC
>Ga0210040_10000662_pt1 | contig 56125 bp, 40 predicted proteins | sample CryGeyCG12114_NA_FD_185462 | JGI IMG/M metagenome (GOLD analysis project Ga0210040, IMG submission 185462) | Groundwater microbial communities from aquifer - Crystal Geyser CG19_WC_8/21/14_NA (SPAdes) (version 2) | ecosystem: Environmental > Aquatic > Deep subsurface > Groundwater | place: USA...
TGCAGCGCATAACCAAGTTTACTGCAGCGCATAACCAAGTTTACTGCAGCGCATAACCAAGTTTACTGCAGCGCATAACCAAGTTTACTGCAGCGCATAACCAAGTTTACTGCAGCGCATAACCAAATTTACTGCAGCGCATTGTTAAGCTTTGCGTGCATCGCACAACCAGCAAACAGTCGCGCGTAGCGCGACTGTCTTTGCTAGTAACATACAATTTTCTAATGCATTAGGGAAATCCTATAGAAGTATATCCAACACTTTCAATAAATCAGGAGCGCTATTTCTTTGCTGCACTAATTTTCTCGTCCCTGTAGCTTGGGGTATGTGTAGCAAAAAAAATGTGGAATTTCTGACTGAACTGAAAAAAAGATGCAAGCACACCGGGTAGCAAAACCGTTTTTAGTGTGCTTCCGTTCTTTTTTCCATGCATTGCAATAAATTTTTTTTTTCAAACCTAATATTATAAAACGTACGATTTTTGCCCTAAAGCAGTCCTGCTACTACTATTGATATGAATACGAGTAAAAAAATAAAGGGATTTGGAGCAGTAAAAACTGTGGCTCATGCAATCTTGCTGACGCAATGTACTAGCAGTGACAAAAGTTGTTATTATTACATGTGTCAAAGATTGCAGGCAGGCACACAAGCAATCTTGGGAGAGGAGTAGGAAGCCAAGTCTACATAAGTGGACTTTTAATGATGCTATTGCATGTTTGCCCTTTTCCTTTAGGGGGAAAGGAATTCACCCTTTGTTTCCACAATGCAGCACTAAAACCAACGAACGAACCATTCACCTCCATCCAACATTTTGACTGCATATATTTCATGAGAATAAATGTGCTTTTTATCTTGGCTTGGTTGGTAGAGCTAAAAGTACATTTGCAGTCTACCATGCATGTAGGAAAGCAGCTATCTTTAGTTAGTTAGTCGGTTGGTTAGAAAAATTTAGAAAACGTATGAGCCCCGGTGCCTTTTAAAATATCACAAGTTTTCATTTTTAAAGTACACACTAGATGGTCTGCAGCACTGCATGGTTGCATGTAGACATGCCCCATCACCCATCCTCATCCATGCTTTATGGAATGCTTGCGTACATACCGTAAATCCTGCAATAGTTAACTACATTTTTTTAATCTTCTCTGTGCACCATGAAATTTTATTTTGAGTTACATAGACTGTGTAATCTGGCAGGATGCTTAGTTAGTAAAATATTGTATATTATTCTTCATGGATTCTTAGTTAGTACTGCTTTTTCTAGCTTGTGTTTCAAAATACAGTCAAAAGTCAATATTTCAATAAAAAATCTATCAAAATCGATATTGGTGTGTCATATTCTAATTGATTCAATGCATGGATTTTTCCAGCAATTGTTGTTTTCTTCTGGTGCACAAATACTGCCACATTGAACTAAAATTTAAACTTGAGTACCAGTTGGTTTGGGTCTGGTATGGTCTTGGAATCCAAAAATTTTTAGAGAGGTTTAATACGCACAAAAAGTTTACGTAATACCAATACTTGTAAATAATTCATTTTTTTGAATTACTATACATTTCACATGCATAATATTTTAATACTACACTCCTTATGTGATTTGTCGGTTTGTCATATTTTATGTTATGAACGCTCATTAAAACAACAGCTAATGTAAACAATTGCAATCAAAATAGTTGCTAGCTTCATGAACTACCCCATTGCAATAATTATTAGTGTTGGAACAAGTAAAGTATGCAACATTAATGGCCCGAGCTCATGTGTTTCTGGATGAAAAAGCGAAATAAAGTGATGTAGTTTCAGATACAAATCTATAACTTTTCATATGTCCAACCGAGCGATCGAACGATTTTTCGTTGTTGCGTGGCATTGATACTTTCAGTCCTGTTTTGTACAAAGCATGCATGCATGTCCACACATAGTCCGTAAGGCCGTACTGGTAAAAGAGGTATGAAAGGGAAGAAAGTAGCCCTGCCCAAAAAACCCCGTTCTCCTCATGCTGATTTGTTCTTCACCTGCGCAACTGACCGTAAAATGTGTAAAACTGTCTCCCTTGGACTAAATTCTAAATCCAGATTAAATTTTTTTTGCTTGGAATGAAATTTTGTTATTATATAGGTAGATGGCCAATGTTGAACATATACGAAAACTCAATTCATAAATGTATACTATGGATATCTAATCCTAAACAGAATGGTATTGTTTAGATAAAATATAAATGCGCAAAGAAAGCTATAAACCCTGTTTTATAAGTTTTGAAGTCTTAAGTTTTATATAGAATGGTCACACCAACATATTATTGATTTGTACTGCCATACTAGTCAGTAGTTAGTGTACTATAACTGGCGAAAGAAAGTTAAATTGCGTTCAGTCGGAAAATAGCTTGGCACAGCTGGCATGGAAACTTTCTCCGTGATACATGCATTCCTCTGTATTATAGTTACATACAATTTTCTAAAATGCAGGTACGATCCTTACGAAGACTTGCTTTTTGTGCATAACTATCATGCATAATTTTGGCCACGGTCAGTTAGAATGTGGCGTTTTACAACTTTATCGGAGCTATTATTGCTTTAATTTATCTTTCGAATTCATACTAGTAAGTTAGTTTGACTGCAGCTCGATAAAACAAAATAAATATGTTTTTTTTGGCTACTTGAAATGAAGAAGTAATTTTCAAATGACTTATTTGAGTTCAATTTATGTTACTAATAGAGAATATGTAGCTAAAGATCAACCGATTAACTAAACGACCGAAACTTTCACTGTGAATTTGAAACAGAGTGTTTTATGCTATGAAAGAAATGAATTTGTAGTAGTCATTGTGTTATGATTATTAGTTGAAGCCATCAAAAACCAGAGAAAGAATGAGGGGTGGTTTAGAAAGGTAGCCTTTCAGTTTTGTTTAAATGTCAACGGAAATGGCATGTTGTTGGAGCAGTACTACCGTAATAAAACATAAGAGTTTCAGCCTGATATAAAGCTTATTCAGTTTAAATTTTGATGTTAGTCAGAAAAGCGATCCTCAGAATCAGAAACTTGTAAAGCCCGATTTGAATTTGAAATTTTATGATTGACTTTTTTGCTTCAATCATTTTTGGAGTTTCGTACACCCGATTTTTTCTAATCGTTGTGACCAAATAAATTAAAAGATGGCGGAAGATAAATTATTGCATTAAAACGACTTTCTACCAGCAAATCACATCATGACACTTTCAGCCATCGTTCTATCTTCTTGCATGGGCTGAGGGGTTAGTATTTCTTGCTTGGCCTGTTTACTAAACTTTTAAAAGAGAAAAAAATGCAACAGAAGACAAGCCAGAAGCTTTTATTAGCTTTGGCTTAAGAATTTTTATGCTTCCATAAAGATAATTAAGATAATTGAGTGGAAAAGGAGCATAAAACTATCCAGGCTTGCATGCATTCATTAAAATAATGTTTTACCCTCACCGAAATGCATGTGGAATTTATGTCAGCTTCAAAGTCAACAAGAAGACAATATTTGTGTTCTGAGCAAAGCCATTTTAATTATGTAGAAGTGCGCATTTGATTTCCATATGCTCGATAAAAAACACTGAAAACAAAAACATTTTTTCCGTAGTTCATTTGTAATCCCCATAGGCTATACTATTTTAAACTAAGGCTTAAGCTTAAAGTATTCATAACTGGATTGTTTTATTTTACCAATATTTTTAGACTGTATTTGACTTCTTAATCTATTGCTCACTGACACCAAATACATTACAGTAATAATCCTCCTGACACTTACAGTGAGTTTTTCCTTTCGTGGCTAATGGATTCACTTTTAGGCGAGAGTTCCATCTACTGTAGGCTTGAGCACACAACTACTACTCCAACTATTGTATAGAGTACAGCTCTTGGCTTTTGTACGGAACTATGAGATTCGCGTCAATTATCAACCACAGAAGTAAATAAAAACCAAATGATGAGGAGATTCATAAAAAAATAAAACTATTAACTAGAAAAACCGGTTAATCCGTCGAATCGGATGGCTAAAAAAGCTTAAAACAAGATTTTTCTATAAAAATTGCATCCACGAATCGGAAAACTCAAAAAACTACGGCAGAGCAATAAGGGCCTTTCCATTTTTCTCGACTTTGCAAGCATGTTTGCAAACTGCCTCACATCATATCATAAAAGAGGCAGCCAATTCAATGTTTATGGGATTGAGAAACATGTTTGCTTTGTTTAGTAAAAATTGAAAAAATATTGGTTAGCGATATATTATTTTTCCCGATAAAATATGGAGCTAATTGTAACTAACTAACTAACTTGAAATATCATTAATTTTCTTGTGAATTTTTTTCATCTACTTCAATAGAATGATCTTTTGCATTGAAAAGTGTATTTGAGGTTAAGTATTTTGTCTTCTGTAATACTAGTTATTTCAGTAATTGAAAAATAGCCTTGATGTGTTAAACTGCGCAATCATAAGCGAAGTTGGCCTGATTAAATCAATCAGCAAGTTTGTGGTGCCCTTATAAACCGATAAAACCGCCTAAATTTCGAATTTTAGTAGGCCAAGACATGATTCTTTACTCAACATATAAAAAAATATGCAGCGATAAGCCTTTAACTACAACTCAGTAAGTTAAACAACTTTATACATACGACCACTACTTATTGCCCCGTCGTGGTTTTGTGAGTTTTACGATTCGTAGATGCACTTTTTATTAAAAAATCTTGTTTTAAGCTTTGTTAGCTGTCCGATTCGACTGTTTTATCATTTTACCTTGATGATAGTTTTATTTAAGAACTATATAATATGAGTTTGTCTAAAAATATTATTCGGCTGAGAGAGCATCATACAGCTGACAAGACGGTGATAAAACTTTATGCAGTTTACGTGTGCCTTCAGAAATCGAGTTGAAAAACGATGTGATCGATTTGAGTTTATATCAATTCAATTTAGGTGTGGTTTAAATTTAGTGTGAACACAATGAGTTGGCTTTCTGAATCGTATTTCTAGAAAAATCAGCGGTCGCCAGGAATAATAATTTCACTAATAATTAACCTTGTGTCCAGATATCAACAATTCAGCTGAAAATTTTATAGTCCTCATTTCTAAAATCATCACAGTTGATAGCATTTAAAGTCGGTTCACAAGTTGTTAATATAAAAAAACCGTGAAACCCCAGAAGTCACCCTGAATAGAAGGTGTTGGTGCAGAGAATAATAGTAGTTTAATTTTGTGTTAGCATTGTAACTAGTGTTAGAAAATAACTTGTAAAGTATTGTTTACCTCTGAAGCAAAGGAAGCGATAAATATTAAAAGTTTGAAATGATTGAATTCAGCGCGAGTTGTCACTTGTACAGAATAAAATACTTTCAATCACGAAGCCGACTATTCATTTCAGTTATACGGCATTTAGATAAAGCAAGTGCACTTAATATTGGACCTTCGAATCTCAAGCTGAACAAGTTCTTGGAATCCTAGTCATATTGATGCTAAGAAACAGAAAGTCCTTAGCGGAGGAAGAAATGGAATTGGAAGCAAGAGCCATTAGAGCTAGCGAAAGAGCTAAAGTCCAAATGCAGTCCTTGGCAATTTAAATGCTGACCCAAAACCAGTGACCCCTAGTGAGGATTCATGCAGTATGATATCTGGTGCTTCCAAAGCAATGGACAACAGGCGACGGCAACCGGAGCTGGAAGCCGAAAAAGAAATCTTAAAGCGAGAAAAAGCACTCATTTTGAAGCGGTTGGAGTTACCAAAAGCAGAAAATTGATTAAAAAGTAAGGGAATTAGACGACATTGTTGTTTGTATGAATTTGAGGTGAGCCGAGTTGCTGATTATTAACAGCAAACCGGACAAGACAGTAAATTAGGCCTAGTGCAGACGCACCTATCAACTCGAAATCTTACTTTATGGTATTTTCCTCGACATTAAACCTTCTGGTATCATATTGTAAGAGTTGTGGATGCGGGGATGATGATGACCGAGATGTAGATGGACGAAGACCGAAATGTAGATGGACGAAGACCGGGATGAGGATGAACGATGCCCGAGATTAGGATGAACGAAGATGGAGATGAGGAGCAGTAAAATTATACGGAGAAGTGGAATTATATTTCACAACAATTGTTTTAATAAACAAAACAAAAACAGTAGTGGAGCAAAACGGATCCCACAGGCGACTGACCAACGACTGACGCCAACTCAAACGACGCAGTAGTTTATAACATAAAAATAAAAGTATTATGATTGCTGTGTGGTGTTCAAACCACACAGCCACACCGCACTCAATGTCTACAGCTGCATCTCAAATGCCCGGGTCCCATTAACGTGGCCTCCACGTCAGAACACCTGGAAACAACAGAAAGGGGAAGGGAAAAAGACGAACCAAAGTTCCGAGGATCACGGACGAGGCGACTGCAGTTCAACAACGGAGAATACACTCTACACACAGAGTGTTTGGAGCCGAAGGGCCTCCACATTGTGGGCACAACCCACGTCTTCCCGGGAGCTGAGAGTTCTGAGCATCCGGATCTATTCTGAGATACAATAAAGAAAAAAGAAATCTCAACATCGCAAACATGTTAAAAATTGACCTTTTACGACGTAAGAAATAATAATTCCGTGAGTAGGATCGATTTTTAACGGGGCTTGCGAGAATAATCGCTAGGAGAAAAACGATGCGGAGCGGATCTCACACGGGTCGAAACTCGGGATGGTACGGAACCCGAACTAGACTTAGTTTTCACGGTCCGAGTTGTAGTACTGTGTGTTGAAGACGACGCCGCCTCATGAGAGCTTTCAAGTGGATCTCCGTCGGATTCAGAAGAGCTAGACTGTAAAGTGGATGGAGCAGTAACAAAAGGAGTAGAAGGAGCGGGACTTAGGGAACGAGGCTCTACACGGGGATTTCCAGATCGTATCGTTACATTACAATCACTGATTGTTATAGAAGGAGCGGAAGAAGGAACGGGGTTTTCTATCTCAGTATTTGGGAAATACTGGACTGGGTCGTTATGATCATCAATCTCGGTACAAAAAGAAAGAATCTATTCCCACTCGTTCAAAGGGTTTTTTAGACGGAGGGATGGGTTAGGATGGACCAGGAGTTGGAAAATGTCTACGATTATGGAACTGGCACAATTGACAACCCTGGACAAAGCGACGGACATGCTTATACATTAAGGGCCAAAAGAATCTAGTGCGACACAAATGATAAGTTTTCACAAAGCCTAGATGACTAGCAACATTTTCATGCAACTCCGTCAACAATTTTTTGCGCAAACTAATAGGAATACAAAGACGCCACAATCTTTCATATATTCGTAGGTACCCAGCTTGTATAACACATTATCACGTAAACAGAATTCTATATACTTTTTATCTCCGGGGATCTCAGGGTTGGTTTCACTAGGCACTAAAGCATCAATAATAGCACATAAATAGGGGTCTTCACGCTGTTGGCGTGCGAAGTTCACTGGATCAAAAGCGGTTAAGTTAGCACTGGAAATGCTACCGAGGTGATCACCAAAGTCTAACGGATCGCTACAGGAATTTGGTATGTCTACGGGATTTCGGGACAGGGCGTCTGCGTCTAAACGCTTTCTATCAGACGAATATTCTACAGTAAAATCATAGGGTTGTAGTCTTATGAACCACTAAGCTAGTCTACCATGGGGATTTTTCAAATTAAGCAGGTCACACAAAGAACAATGTTCAGTAACTACAACAAAAGTTTTTCCATATAGGTAGGGACGAAATGCTCTACGGCAAATACTACTGCTAAACACTCAAGTTCCGTGACCGAATAATTACGTTCGTATCTACGAAGACCACGAGAAGCGTAGGCAATTGGATGCCATTCTCCGTCCGGCTCAAGTTGTTGTACGACAGCACCTAAGCCGTCCAGAGAAGCATCGGTACGAACACGAACAGGTAATTTATCGTCAGGATAAGAAAGACAAGGAGGAGAGGTCAAAGCAGACTTTAAAGCAAGAAACGATTTTTCCTGTTCTGGACCCCAATGAAATTTAGTGGTAGACTCAGTTAGCTTAGTTAATGGTTTGGCAATCTGTGAGAAATTTCGTACAAACCTTCTATAATAGGAACACAAAGAGGTAAACGACTGTACATCCTTCACTTTTTTAGAAGGGAATAAAGAAATGGCACGAGATTTTGCTGGATCAGCTTCAATTCCTTTCTCAGAGATGATGTGTCTGAGGTATTTCAATTTGTTATCTGCAAACGCACACTTTGAGGGTTTCAACTTGAGTCCTGCTCTAGAAATACTTTCAAAAATTAAAGCTAAATGCTCCAAATGACTTTCAAAATCCGGACTTTAGCAAATTATGTCATCTAGATAAGCTAAGGCTATAGTCCATTTTAATCTACCTGTAGCCACGCATATCTAAATCCATCGACCTAGCAACATAAGTTTATGTTTTGTTTATTAACAGTTTATTGTAAAACCCGTTTGCTTTGTAAATTTTGTCATTCTTCCTTGAGCATTCGTCATGATTAGACGTGCCAAATTTTTCTCTGCATTAAATAATTAAAAAATACACAACTGCCTAATTATTTTAAGCTAGTTAAAGCTTATAGCTGGTTGTCAAGTAGACTTCAGTAGTAGCAGTAGTGACATCCACATTTCCCGCCTTAAACCTTACATTACAAGTAAAGCTGTCGAAATATATGGTCCTTCGAACCGGATAGTCGAGTCCGTGGAGTAAACAATCTACAAATATGGTGCTCAGAAGTGGAAAAGATCGGGATGGAAATAGTGGAGCAGAACCTACAGAAGATCAAAACCTGGCCGAGAGCAGGATGACACAGAATGTCTATAATTTGTCTGGAGGGGGGAAATTCTGCGATACCACCACCCAAAGATGCGGACGTTGAACGCGTGTGTCAAAAGTCTGTGAAGGGTGTCCAGTCCATTACCGGTTCCAACCTATCTAGTAGGAGCATCAAAAGACGGAAGATGGAGGCAGAATAACGGGCTGAGGAAGCTTTAGTTAAGCTAGAACTAAAGCAGCGTCTGATCCAAAAGCGTCTAGAATTTGAAAAAGCAGTCATAGAAGAGGAAGACGAAATGGAATTTGATGAAGAATTTCAGCGATCGCATCACTCTGTTACAAACAAAGATTGCGACACGTCAAAGAATACCGTGGAAACATGGATGAACCAATCTCACCAGCAATAAGAGCCCACTTGTGCATTTCAACAACTTGCAGATGTGCTCAAAGAAATTGTGTGCAACCAATCACACGGTTGCCAGGGAGAGAACAAACAAATTAATTTCGAGACAAGCGACCAGTAAACAGCTGCCAGTGTTCATCGGAGTTCCAGAGGAGTGGCCAGCATTCATAAGTTCCTACCGTTCATCTACTGAGATTTGTGGTTTTACACAGAAGAAAATATGATGCGGCTACAGCAATGTCTGAAGGGCAAAGCTCGGGAAGCAGTTCAGTCCATGCTGTTTCTACCTGATCGAGTGGAGGACATCATTGATCTGCTTACTAGATCTTTTGGGAGACCAGACCACATTGTAAAGGCGATGATATTTCGTGCAAAACAAATGTCAGTCATCCGAGAAGACCGTCTAGATGCACTTGAAGACTTCTCTAACATAGTTAGAAATTTGGTTGCCACAATTGAGAGCATGGACCGGATGGGCCACTTGTACAACCCGCAACTTTTGGAGGAGCTATTGGTGAAGCTGCCCTGCAGTCTTCGGTTGAGATGGGGACACGTTGTACGGACGTTTTCTGAAGAAGTGTCAACCATCCGGGACTTTTCAAACTGGCTGAAGACTGAGGCTGATGCAATTTCTCACATTGGGGGTCGGAGCTTTGCAGACAGAAATGATGCAAAACCACTCAATTCAAAGTGGACTACACCAAAACAAGATGTCAAATCATCCCAGAGGCAGATTAAAAATGTGCTTGCTACTGTGAACAAAAGAAGTTCCAAGATGAGCTGCAAGTTCTGCAAAAAGGGTGGACATGACATTACACAGTGCTATGCATTTAAGAGGACCGCCGTCTTGGACAGACGAAAGTGGGCTCTAGCAAATAAGACCTGCTTTTGTTGTTTTGAGACTGGTCACTACGGGAGCCAGTGTCCTCAGAAATGCAAATGCACTTATCCTGACTGCTACGAGATTCACCATATCCTGTTACATATAGATACTGATCGCTTAGAATCCGAAACAGTAGCTCATTCGTCTACGGGTCCTGGAACTGTTCTTCTTAGAGTTGCACCAGTCAGTCTAATTTGTCCAAAAGGAAAAGTTTCAACTTACGCTTTATTCGATGAGGCTTCAACTGTTACTCTCTTAGACTCAAATTTAGCAAATAAACTTGGACTGGAAGGAACAAGGGACCCACTGAGTCTAAGATGGACAGATGCTTCAACTCAGAGTGAGATGCAGTCTCAGAGAGTAAGCCTGTCCATCCGAGGTGGGTCAAATGACGTGTTTCAGCTTTCGAATGTGAGAACAGTGAGCACGTTCCTCACACAATCCACTCCGACAATGGAACAAATTTTAAAGGAGCTGAAAGAGAATTAAAACAATCAATCCAATCACTTAATCAAGATATTATTCTACAGGAGTTATCAACTAAAGGCGTCATTTGGAAGTTTAATCCTCCAGCGGCTACTCATATGGGCGGAAGTTGGGAGCGACTGATTCGGTCTGTTAAAACAGCTCTCCGTGTCACGTTGAAAGAAAGAGCTCCCAAACTGGAAACTATGGAGACATTGCTTGTGGAGGCTGAATACATTACCAATGGAAGACCATTGACTTTTGTGTCCTTGGACCATAAAGATGATGAAGCTTTAACTCCTAATCACTTTTTAATTTGCAGTTCAGGTGGACCAGCTATGTTTGGAAGCTTTTCTGATAAAGATTTGCGTTCTAAAAAGTAGTGGAGATATGCTCAGAGACTGGCAGATCACTTCTGGAAAAGGTGGACCAAAGAGTACATGCCTGTACTAACCACGAGAGTCAAGTGGTGCCATCCCGTCAGCCCAGTCGAGATTGGAACTGTAGTTCTGGTATTGGATCCAACTTTCACGCGTAACAACTGGCCCAAAGGTATCGTGAGTAAGATCTATCCTGGAAAAAATGGACAAGTGCGAGTTGTGAATGTTCGAACCAATAGTGGAATCATTAAGCGCCCAGTTTGCAAAATATGCGTGCTAGATGTGAAGTCGTTGGGTTATGGATGCGGAGATCCAGCACCAGGGGGGAATATTTAGCCACGCATATCTAAATCCATCGACCTAGCAACATAAGTTTTTGTTATGTTTATCAACAGTTTATTGTAAAACCCGTTTGCTTTGTAAATTTTGTCATTCTTCCTTGAGCATTCGTCATGATTAGACGTGCCAAATTTTTCTCTAAAATAATTAAAATTTAATTTAAATAATTAAAAAACACACAACTGCCTAATTTTTTTAAGCTAGTTAAAGCTTATAGCTGGTAGTCAAGTAGACTTTAGTAGTAGCAGTAGTGACATCCACATTTCCCGCCTTAAACCTTACATTACAAGTAAAGCTGTCGAAATACTACCTAACACTGTATCGACTAATCTTTGGAAGGTTGCGGGGGCATTACAAAGACCAAAAGGCATGGGGGTAAACTAAAAAATGCCATCCAGGGTCACAATTGCCGTTTTCTCTATATCCTGCTCTTCTATTTCTATTTGATGGTACGCGTTGTTACAGTCCATGGAAGAAAAATATCTCATACCTTGCATTCGATCCAACGCATCGTCTATCCGTGGCAATGGATAGCTATCTTTTTTAGTCAGAATGTTTAACTTTCGATAATCTACACAAAATCTTAAATCACCATCCTTCTTACGAACTAATACAACAGGGGAAGACCAAGGTGAGTCAGAGTAATTTACAAGTCCATTTTTCAGCATTTCATCAACTCTACGATTGATCTCTTGCCGCTCAGCAAACGACACACGATAGGCTCGTTGCTTAATTGGTACAGCTCCATTAGTATCAATTCGGTGTTTTACCCAGTCGCACCTACCAATATCACCAGGAGATTGACTGAACACATTAGAGTACTTAGTAACGTATCGAAAGTAACGAAACGAGTTTATCCGATTGGAACAAAGTCAGCTGCGAACCGAAACTCACGTCTCTCAGGAATGAAGGAATTGAACTCGAAGAAGGAGCGTACACCAAAGAATTAGATGGACCGGACTCATTTAACTGTTGTAGTAATTCCGAGGATTTTGTATTATCATTAGAAAGTTCATCTAAAGAGCAAATAAGAGAATCTGAGGTTACCAAGAATCATATTTGCGATCAAACGCACGGGACGAGAAGTGAGGTTGATTACAAAAATTTTAGCGGCACCTTTAGCCATACTAACTAAACATTTTCCAATTAGGACATTTTTCGAAAACTCTAACTGTTAATTAGGAAGGACAATTAAATCGTCAGTTAAATCACTATCTGTAATAACTTGGACCTTTCGCATAGTGTGTGGAGCAATATCTAAACCTTTCATAACTCTAACATGTCTTAATTCAGGGTGACTATCTATACTCAAGCTGATTGTCTCACTGTGTTCACACGAGGATTCCATTGTTGTACTAGAGGGAGCAAGCGAGGTTTCGTTAGTTTCATTGTTAGTTGCACTACTAGAAGGTTCGTTGGGTTCATTGGACCAATTGTCCACGAGGTTCACATTGTTAGTACTACTAAATTGTACAGTGGTACGAGGGTTACTAGGTTCATGTGCTTTCGCACGAGGAGCTAATCTACTTGGGTCAATGTAAGGATTACGCAAATTGCGTGGATCATACCGAGGAGCCGAAGGAGCAGTTTGACATAAATTCAAAGTTTGACGAGCACAGTAAATCGTCACACCATATGCAGATAAGAAATCCATACCCAAAACCATAAGGTTTGATAAATTGTCGACCAAGTAGAATCTCCATAAATACTCCTTATCAGCGAGACGGAAAACCAGTTCAACTTGCTCGGTGACCATGAACTTATTAGCATGGTGAATAGAAAGAGCAACTGGAAATGGTGGGACTACAGTGGATCGTTTGTGGACTGCCGACCGGATCATAGGCAATTGCTCAGACTGGAGAACTGAAATAGTCGCCCCAGTGTCTACGAGAGCTTTTAAAGTAATGTTAAAAACATTCACTACATGAGTTAGGGTCATTCGATTATGTAAATTGTGATCATGATAACGAATAGATTTCGTCTTACCAAATGCAACTGTTTAGTGTACACTACTATTTTCCACAATTATGGAATCCGACTTACTCAGATTACCATTACGACGGTTCATTTGAATGGCAGCCAAGGTGAATTCTTGTTCCAAGTTCACAGGAGGGGGTTCATAAGAGTTCACATGAGGAGGTTCAAGAGAGTTCACATGGGGAGCAGCGGTCACAGCTTTACTATAACTAGCAAACATTCGAGGATCACGGGAGTTATGAGACGGCATGGCTTTACTAGAATTCACAGTAGAAACAAAATTAGTTACATGGCTTACAGCATCATTAATTCCATTTAATCGATGATAATTAAATGTGGAGCAATTATTATTATCATAATGTGGAGCATGTTGTGGATCAAGTGGGACAGTACGAGGTGTACGAGGAGCATATTGTGGATCAAGTGGGACAGTACGAGGGGTACGAGGAGCATATTGTGGATCAAGTGGGACAGTACGGGGTGTACGAGGAGCATATTGTGGTTCAAATAGTCGAGGAGCATATTGTGGATCATATAATTGAGGAGCATAATATTGTGGAACATAAGATCGTGGGGCATAATTATTATTGTGGATCAAGTAATTAGAGAATGGAGAGGTTCGGTAGGCCCAATTGTCCCGCACTATTGGGCTTGGTCGTTTCCCGGGTCCTGTTGAGCATCGTTTGGGTCATAATCCATGCAGGCATCTTGCACCATTGCATGGAGCTGTTGAGCTGGTGCACGATTATCCTGAACTTTGTAAGGTAAGGGAAGAGGGTTTCAAAATTATGAAAAAAAGTAGACAACTCAAAAAGTTACTGTTCAACTAACAGGCAAAGGATGATTTATTGGTGGTGTCCCTCCATCTTATATACCCCTGGAGCGGATCTGTAGTTCGGGGTTAACAAAATAATATCCTTACAACTTAATAACTATTGTACATTAGTTTAAATTAGTATTTAAGAAATAAATAATTAATATTTGATAGATTATAAATAATATTTTACGGTCCGATGTTACCATTGAAGTCTCCAGAGTCGTCCCCGGCGATCTTGAATGTTTAATTAGCTAGGGACGAATTAATTCAATAATAACTAACCTTTATTGGTATAATTAGAAGATTATTCCTAAGTTCTAACATAGTAGAATAATTATTTAGCAAAAGACATTAATTCTAGCAAGACGGCGTAAGCCAAGATTTAGTATGTAAAACACTAATACGGCACGCTCTCTTTGTTGACATCGGCTTTTTCTTGTTTACCTTTGTTTACCTTCTTTATGTTGACCCATTAACATATCTTGGGCAGCTTTACTTTTTAACTTGTTAGAATACCCTATGGACTTAGATATCCATACTAAACCTAACCTATCCTTGCATGCATGGGAAATGTCTAGTTATCACTATACTGGATAATTTTCCATTACAACTTGTCCATTACCTGCAACACTATTCTGAGGAATGCGGTTCGATGGGCCATTATTATTGCAGTTGGGGCGAGGATTACCATAATTTCTAAAATTAGTAGTCCTGTTTGCATTGTTATTTGGGTTGTAATGGGGATTCGGGTGAACATTTGTTACATTTGAGGAGCTATTATTATTATTAGTGTTACCAGAACGTGGATCATTATTCCCATTACTCTGTTGCCCTTGATGCTTTAGACGCTTGCGACACAATCGCTTCGTGTGGCCAACTTTGTAGCAGTAATCACATATTACTACACCATCGGGAGTTCTATTAGCAGAACCCTTGGGACGATCATCATTTCGATTCCTTTGTAATTGGTTCAACGAAGGTTGCACTGAGGAGCTGGTTGCAAAGGATGATCTTTGAGAGCTCCGGGGTTCACGAATCCTGTCAGCTTTACATTCATGATACAAATCTGCAACTTTTCTTAACTTATGAATAAACACATCAGCATTAGGAATACTTTGTAGGATCATATTTTGACGCACATCATAAGGTAGACCCTTAATGAGTTGTTCTACAATACGATCGTCACTCATGTTCGAATCGATGTATCGTAAAATTTGTAACTTTTGGGTTACATAGGACTGTGCATCTCTTCCTGCAGAATAACGTAAATCCCTATTCTTTTGTCTATAAGTGGCTTTTTGGGATGTGTGGTCGAAAAAGTTGGACATAGAAACCTGTATATCGTCCCATAAATCAGATAAATCGGTAAGGGGGGCTGTCTCTCTATTCCTACGCTCGATTGCTGGCCATTGAGCAGCAAACCAAAGCTTGGCGTCGTTATCTAAGACTCGGTCGAAATTACCCACCGCCCACTGAGGTGAAAGACCGAATGTCAAAATGTCGGTTTGAAATCGACCTAAAAATTCCCTCACATCCGTCGTTCCATCGTTATGACGAAGCTGTGCTATTACTTCATGTAATGGGAACATAACACCGGGGTTGACAAAAGGAGAAAAAGAGGATGGACTACCAGAAGTTGGGTGCGGCGGGCGAGAAGAAGCTGTCGTAGTTACTACTGAGGTAACGATTGGAATTACACTACTCGTGGTACTTGCGGTAGTGGTGATGGACGTTGTGGTTGCTGTGGTCATGGCAGTAGTGCTGCTCGGCATTTTAAATTGAATACTCGAAAAACCCAAAAAATGAAATAAATAAATCAAAAAGGGAGAAAAACAGAGATAAATGAACAATATTCACCCCTTATAATTGAAAAGAATTTTAGAAAAACTCAAAACCCAAAAATCGTAGTTTCAAAAAATACTAACTTGCTTCGACTTGGGGTTGCTCGCTTAACAGTGAGGGGTGCTGGAATTTTCCCGTCCGACCACGAAATGTTTGACAAAATAAAATAAATCTAGCTAAGAAATGTGGATACGGGGATCACGGGGTATTGAAGTTCACTAGGGAAACACAAAGGTTAATAACTTTACCATTCCATACCTGGATTTTAACCACGGCGCCTTCTTTAAGAGTTGTGGATCCGGGGATGATAATGACCGAGATGTAGATGGACGAAGATTGAAATGGAGATGGACGAAGACCGGGATGAGGATGAACGATGCCCGAGATTAGGATGAACGAAGATCGAGATGAGGAGCAGTAAAATTATACGGAGCAGTGGAATTATATTTCACAACAATTGTTTTAATAAACAAAACAAAAACAGTAGTGGAGCAAAACGGATCCCACAGGCGACTGACCAACGACTGATGCCAAGTCAAACTACGCAGTAGTTTATAACATAAAAATAAAAGTATTATGATTGCTGTGTGGTGTTCAAACCACACACCCACACGGCACTCAATGTCTACAGCTGCATCTCAATATAAGAATGATACCAATCTGGCAACCGTCACATAATTCTTTGAGGAGATTACCATGGAGATTAGTTTTCGGGTTCCAGTATTGGTTTCTCGAATTGCTTGAATCTGTTTTTACAATATTGAAATTGTATACTATTCTTAAATCGCCTGTAAGGCACTCATACTGTCTGTAAAGATTCTAACCCTCCGTGAAGAGAGAGCCATAGACTCCAAGGCATCTGCTGCTGGCATGATCGCATGTACTTCAAATCAAATATGGTGCTCATCTCTCCTAGCCGAAAAATACGCTCCACAACTTGATTCCCATCATAGATAACAAAGTCGCATCCAGTGCTATCATTTGACCTTGAGCCGTCCGTGAAATTTTGCACACAGTCCGTCTCTTTGTCGAATTTGTTGATCACCCACGACCCTCGGTTGTGGCATATGATATGAAAGCTTCTCTTGGGAAGCTAGTTAAATTTGTAGCTGCATGGCACATTTGTGATTGGAACCTCACGCCATAGCTTCAATTCTCTCCACATGTGATGCCTTCCTTTTGTAACCAAATCCCTGCCAGTTTAGCCACATACTATTAGCTTTCAGGCGGTTACGGGTTTGAAGCGCAATTATTTTCAGGAACAAAATAATCGGCACTATCTTAAGCAACATCATATTCCAGCATTTGGTGTACTATTAAGTCCACCAGTGATTGAAAGGAGAGCAGTGGTTTGAACCCTTTCGAGTGGTATACACTTGTTTGCACGATATAAGGCCGTATTCCACACTACCACCCTATACACATACACACATGTAGAGGTGCAAGTTAATAAGTTAAGTTGTAAGTGGAAACTTACTTGGGTGTATACAATATAGGGGTGCGCGCGGCTATTTAGGCGATATTGCGTAGTTTATGCGAGCTAAATGACACAATCGGGTGGATAAGGCCTTGAGATTGTAGAATTTGGAGAGTATTGGGGCAATTAGCTGACTACGAAGGTCCTAATAAATTTTCCCCATATTAAATATTTTTGATGCCAAAAAGCTAGCCTAATTCAACGCGCGACAACATGACAACTACCAAGGTGGGTCGTGAGTTTGTTTTCTTTCCTAACTTGATTTTTGCAAAACTATTACTAGTTACTAACTAATAATTTCCCTACTTTTGTTGCAGGTTTGAAGATGAAGACGAAGACCTAACAGATGAAGTTGGACCCTATTGACAACCTCCGCAGAGGGTAGCCAGCCCGAAGACGACAGGAAGTAATCCCTCCAGGTGTTTCAGTCAATTCTAACGCACCAGGACGGATTGTAACCCAGGCAAACGAACCTGGGTTGCTAACTAACACAGGAACAACTATCTGGTAAGTGGTGGAATTTTTTATTCTACTTTAACTATTTACTAACTACATAATACTTAATATTTTGGCTAAAATTTTTTTTTATTTTGCAGGAGGCGTTTCTCCCTAGGATTCCGGATAAACCTTCCTCCCGTGAGAATGAACACCGAAAGAAGAGACGAGCCAGCCCAAAGTTTCAGTAGAAACCTCCACTCGGGCCAACTGGTAAGTTTTTTTAAGTAAAAACATCTAACTAAAATCTAACTAACTAACTAAACTATCTTACTAACTATTTGCTTACTTGATTTTTGCAGGCTTTTGTGTTTTGGAGTTGATAAAGGAATAGTTGAAATGCGGAGAGCACGTCATACGAGCATAACTCGTTGGGCAGCAAACATTCTTGAAAAATCAATTACCGTCAACCAGTCAGATTGTTGAAAGGGTATAACTTATAAGACAGTTACAAACAACAGTGCAAGATGACTGTGAGTCCATACTACAAATCTTCGTATTCCGGCTATGACACACCAGCATCCGAAGAAGAGAAGAGGGCTCTTGAATGGGCTTTAAAACGAATTTATTCACTTTCATATTATAAGAAAGAAAAGGTGATACCGAATGGAGAAAAAAATCGTGTGTATCCAACTGTATTGTCACTTTCAATTTTTACACAAGCAAAAATGTCTCACCAAACAGACAGTAATGATGATAAAGCCTTCAAAGGAGAAGACTCTGTTGACCGAGCTGCTTTGTCAGAAGGAGAAGTTGTAGTTGAAGGCCCACGCCGAAAACAACCGCCAGTCAAAAATGAAGAATTAATTCATCCAAACGATCGTAACTACACAGTGTGTGACTGCCCTCAAGGTATGCGAGAGTATCATGAAATGATTAGGGAAGCGATTGTAAATTGGAAAAAAGCCGTGAAGAGAAAACAAGAGGAAGACGAAGAAAAAGCAGAGAAAAGAAAAATGTAGGAATGGAAAACTTGAAAAAACGCAAGAACACACGCTAGAAATGTAGATTGTGTGATTTTTTAAGCTACAACTACAAAACATCATATGTTCACTTTTCTCGCACGCATGTGTGTCAAAAATGTGGAAATACATTCCTAAATTTAACCAACCATACATGTGATGGACAAGCTGAAATTTGTCATTCTTCTCTTGAACCATGGATTTTATCTAAAGAAGCTGAGGACTTACACTTTGGAAGAATTGGACAGCTCCTTGTCTATTGTTGATTTATTTATTAGTAGGGAATTAGATTTTCAAAAAAAATTTGTGTGCGTTCTCAAAGAATTGCTTGTTTTTAAAGCTCAAATTGTACTTTTTTTAACTCTTCAAAAAATGGGACAGAAATCACGCAAGATGTTTACTTGCATGGGTTTTCAACACCGTTTACCCATATTTCTCAGCTCGGTTCATATTTGTATAGTCAAGCTAGTCATATTATATCTACTGTAAATAATTATTCTGAATTAAGATCTAAATAAGTAATTTTAAAATACAATAGCATTAGTGTTAATTTAGCTCAATATAGAAGTATTGAGGGTACTGGTTTTATGCTTTTACCTTTGTGTTTAAAAAATAGATATAGTTTGTTGAACGTCATGGCATTTGAACCATATTGTTTTCAATTTTGTATTTAAATAAAATATTTTCAATGTAAGTTTAAGGTATTCGATAAAAAAAAACCCTGTAACTCTAATCTTCATGACCATTTTCTTCGCACACAGAAGGTAATCAAGTTTGATTGGTATGACACTGGAATTAGTGTAAAAGATATTGATAGATTTAAAAAACAAAATCCTTCTTGGAGTGTTAATATTTTCAGTGTAGTGGATCATGAGCAAATTTGTAAACGAGCTGATTTATGGGCAGTAAGATTAACAACGGAAGAAAAAAACTTTCATGTGGATCTAATTTTATTGAACGAAAACGACAAATTTCATTATATTTATATTAATGACTTTAATACTTTTATAGGGAAAAAAGGTAGAAATAGACAGTTTTGGTGTAAATGTTGCATGCAAAAGTTTTCTTGCGAAGAAAAACAAAAACAGCATAGTATTACTTGTAGAAAGTTTGGGAAGCAAACTATAAAATTCCTGACTAAATTAAATTTTAGTGTGAATCCATTATCTTATTCACTTATGTATTCAATACATATTGTAGCAGACTTTGAAACTATAGGATTAGAAATTGATAATGTCAAAAAAGGAATGAATACTGTTTTGCAAAAAGTTCATAAGCCTTGTTCCTATAGTCTATGTGTCAAGAACTTTGATAAAGTTTTGGAGAAAGAATTTTACGTTGGTGAGGATGCTCATGTTCAATTGATTAAAAGATTGTTACAGTTAAGTGAAAATTATATGGACTTGATGTTTAAGAATAAGTTTTATGAAGAAAGCGTCGATGACCAAGATGTTATGAATGCAAAAGAATGTGGGCTCTGCAAGCAAGCTTTTGGTGAAAAGGAAATTCGTGTGGCACATCATTTACATTGGGATAGCAGCGTACTACCCGAAGGAACATCCTCATTTGTATGTTTTGCCCATCAAGCTTGCAATCTCCAAGTGAAAAACCCCCCAAACATACAAGTTTATTTTCATGGCTATCAAACTTCGACAGTCTTCTCCTTATTCAAGGAGTCAGCAAAAGCAGAGCAAGTAATGTGAGATGTCTAGCTAAATCTTCCGAAAAGTTTTTATGTCTTTTCATTCACAAGTTAAAAATAATGGATTCTTTCGCTCATTTACCAACTAGTCTCTCGAGCTTAGTGAGCGATCCACGGAAAGCCGGACTTAAACATTTCAAGATTACAGCCTAAGTCTTTGGAAACGATATTTTAGACCTTTTAGTGCGCAAACAAGCTTTTCCATACGAATTCATCACATTCAAGAATTTAGCTGTGAAGAGAAATAACCCACCAGCCATCGAAGCCTTCTCATCATTCCTTACTGCAGAAAAATGTACAGATGAGCTGTATCAAACAGCAAGTCTACTTTACGAGCACTTTAAATGTGAAAGCCTACTTGACTTTCTCCAAATTTACAACTTGTTGGACGTGACATTGCTAGCGGATGTTTTGGCTTATCAGAGAAAAATGGCTAAATCACATTTCAATATGAAAATGTTATATGCGCTATTATAATGCAACTACCAAGGTGCGTGAGTTTATTGTAGGTAATTTAGTTTTGTTGAAAACCCACTACTTATCCAACGCAGCTGCTGGCTTCAATGCCAAATTAGCACCAAAGTTTGAAGGTCCTTATAAAATCATTGCTAGAGTGGGTTATAATGCTTATAACTTAGAAAATGTCGAGACAGGGCAGTTAGTTAATAAAGCTCATACTAACGAATTGGCACCTTTTGTCTCTCCTTAGATGGCGCAACGATCATTTGAGGCGGCGAGAAGAACCAACAGGACCTCCGACTTAGCCTACGACCCCCGAAAACCAGGCACTTAATGTAAAAGGTGCCACAATAGTTTATTTTTATGTACAGTTAGTCTGGAAACGGCGAAAACCATCGGTGAGAAAGCGGGTTGGGAAGGCAGAAATGTCCCGGTAGAATATTTTAAGTCCACAATGGAACCCGGTACAAATGTAATGGTCCAAACCCCAAGTCAATGGATGGGAACAAAAAAAGGGGACGTCTTGACATGGGAACAGATGCTGGAAAAGAAAAGAGCTACAGGGGTTCGTCTAAAAGTAAGTCAAGCAGTGATGACTAGTGAGGCGGATTTGGAGGGGCCCAATCCTAATTATGACTGGGAACCTAAAGTTCAAGTTAGGGTGAACACCAAGGGAAAACGGTAATCCTTCTTCGACAGAAATAGGGCTCATCTTGTTGAAAAGTATCGAAAGTCAGACGGGATGTTTAATTTATCCCCAAAAAAAAGCGGCCACTCGCCTTCAGGCAAATAAGGAATATTACCCGATATTTCTCTTATGATAGGCACATCCCATTCTGCAGAAGAGCCTGGGGACCATGGCTCCCTAATGATGAAGTATTCCTAGAAGGGAACTTATCAGATGCCAAACGGCCCAGAGGATCAGAAGAGGTACTTGCTCCCGGTTACAAGTGTCCTCAAAAGTCCTCCGACCGCGGCCGAGCTTCTTTTGCACCCCCTAGGGCCTCTAAATTACCATCTGGGAAGGATTTGTTGGCCAGGCAGAAGCAAGCTGTCTTGAAGTTGACTGAGCGAATGAAAACCCACAAGGAAGCAGCTAAATTGCGTTGGAGGGAATATTTGGCTAAAGAAAATAAGCAGGACCAGAAGCGAACCTCAACAAAGCGTATGACAGCCCCAGCACCATACTACCCACCGAGGGAATTTCTAACAATTCCCACTACAAAAACAATCGCTATATCTCCTGTTCCAAAAGGCCTCCGTCCAGAAATCTTTTTGGATCTCTGCAGACCCTATGGTAGCATAATAGGATATGATGTAAAGCTAGAGCATACCTATAATACCATACGTGTGGAGATGGCGAGACCAGACGAGGCAGCACAGGCTGTTTACTCTTTCAATCAAGTCAAAAGTAAGCCAAGTTTTACCATGATCCTAAGTGATGAGCAAATCCCCTCAGTACTAGCACCACCAAACGCCAAGTCGGGCCAAGTCTTCCAGTCTCCACCGAGCAATGTGGTCAACGGTGAGTCCCAACCAAAGGAAAATATTCCAGATCCCTTGAAACGGCAGTCAATTTTCCTAATCCCTCCTCCCGCCAGCACTCTCTACATCGAAGGGGACTTGGAGCACACGGACTTAGTCCCAAATCATATCCAGCATGGTCAAGAAGAACGACCCCCCTATGTGGCTGGAGAAACTGAAATAGACATACCCGAAGAAAATCCGGTTCCAAATTTAGTTCATTCCCCAGATTCGGATGATTCAGATGATGTGGCGCATTGGGAGTCAGATTGTTCTAGCAATTCTGAGGATGGATCTGGGATACCTGGCCCCTGTTTAGGTTTCATAGAAACACTTGAGTTAGATTCGGAGGTATATAACCCTATACTAATACACCAGGTCATCATAATTTTCATCTTTTGTTTGGTCACTAATTCAATTTTCTTACCTTTTTAATTTTTTTTTTAGACCGAGAGTTCTTGAAACTCCGACGTCTGAACATTGCTGATCACAACTTGGGTCCTGGTTCTTGAATTAAGCCCCTTCTTCCGTCTGGAGATGAATCTAAAATTTGCCAATTTTCATAGTTTAGTTTATTATATATATGACTTTCGAGTGGTATACACTTGTTTGCACGATATAAGGCCGTATTCCACACTACCACCCTATACACATACACACATGTAGAGGTGCAAGTTAATAAGTTAAGTTGTAAGTGGAAACTTACTTGGGTGTATACAATATAGGGGTGCGCGCGGCTATTTAGGCGATATTGCGTAGTTTATGCGAGCTAAATGACACAATCGGGTGGATAAGGCCTTGAGATTGTAGAATTTGGAGAGTATTGGGGCAATTAGCTGACTACGAAGGTCCTAATAAATTTTCCCCATATTAAATATTTTTGATGCCAAAAAGCTAGCCTAATTCAACGCGCGACAACATGACAACTACCAAGGTGGGTCGTGAGTTTGTTTTCTTTCCTAACTTGATTTTTGCAAAACTATTACTAGTTACTAACTAATAATTTCCCTACTTTTGTTGCAGGTTTGAAGATGAAGACGAAGACCTAACAGATGAAGTTGGACCCTATTGACAACCTCCGCAGAGGGTAGCCAGCCCGAAGACGACAGGAAGTAATCCCTCCAGGTGTTTCAGTCAATTCTAACGCACCAGGACGGATTGTAACCCAGGCAAACGAACCTGGGTTGCTAACTAACACAGGAACAACTATCTGGTAAGTGGTGGAATTTTTTATTCTACTTTAACTATTTACTAACTACATAATACTTAATATTTTGGCTAAAATTTTTTTTTATTTTGCAGGAGGCGTTTCTCCCTAGGATTCCGGATAAACCTTCCTCCCGTGAGAATGAACACCGAAAGAAGAGACGAGCCAGCCCAAAGTTTCAGTAGAAACCTCCACTCGGGCCAACTGGTAAGTTTTTTTAAGTAAAAACATCTAACTAAAATCTAACTAACTAACTAAACTATCTTACTAACTATTTGCTTACTTGATTTTTGCAGGCTTTTGTGTTTTGGAGTTGATAAAGGAATAGTTGAAATGCGGAGAGCACGTCATACGAGCATAACTCGTTGGGCAGCAAACATTCTTGAAAAATCAATTACCGTCAACCAGTCAGATTGTTGAAAGGGTATAACTTATAAGACAGTTACAAACAACAGTGCAAGATGACTGTGAGTCCATACTACAAATCTTCGTATTCCGGCTATGACACACCAGCATCCGAAGAAGAGAAGAGGGCTCTTGAATGGGCTTTAAAACGAATTTATTCACTTTCATATTATAAGAAAGAAAAGGTGATACCGAATGGAGAAAAAAATCGTGTGTATCCAACTGTATTGTCACTTTCAATTTTTACACAAGCAAAAATGTCTCACCAAACAGACAGTAATGATGATAAAGCCTTCAAAGGAGAAGACTCTGTTGACCGAGCTGCTTTGTCAGAAGGAGAAGTTGTAGTTGAAGGCCCACGCCGAAAACAACCGCCAGTCAAAAATGAAGAATTAATTCATCCAAACGATCGTAACTACACAGTGTGTGACTGCCCTCAAGGTATGCGAGAGTATCATGAAATGATTAGGGAAGCGATTGTAAATTGGAAAAAAGCCGTGAAGAGAAAACAAGAGGAAGACGAAGAAAAAGCAGAGAAAAGAAAAATGTAGGAATGGAAAACTTGAAAAAACGCAAGAACACACGCTAGAAATGTAGATTGTGTGATTTTTTAAGCTACAACTACAAAACATCATATGTTCACTTTTCTCGCACGCATGTGTGTCAAAAATGTGGAAATACATTCCTAAATTTAACCAACCATACATGTGATGGACAAGCTGAAATTTGTCATTCTTCTCTTGAACCATGGATTTTATCTAAAGAAGCTGAGGACTTACACTTTGGAAGAATTGGACAGCTCCTTGTCTATTGTTGATTTATTTATTAGTAGGGAATTAGATTTTCAAAAAAAATTTGTGTGCGTTCTCAAAGAATTGCTTGTTTTTAAAGCTCAAATTGTACTTTTTTTAACTCTTCAAAAAATGGGACAGAAATCACGCAAGATGTTTACTTGCATGGGTTTTCAACACCGTTTACCCATATTTCTCAGCTCGGTTCATATTTGTATAGTCAAGCTAGTCATATTATATCTACTGTAAATAATTATTCTGAATTAAGATCTAAATAAGTAATTTTAAAATACAATAGCATTAGTGTTAATTTAGCTCAATATAGAAGTATTGAGGGTACTGGTTTTATGCTTTTACCTTTGTGTTTAAAAAATAGATATAGTTTGTTGAACGTCATGGCATTTGAACCATATTGTTTTCAATTTTGTATTTAAATAAAATATTTTCAATGTAAGTTTAAGGTATTCGATAAAAAAAAACCCTGTAACTCTAATCTTCATGACCATTTTCTTCGCACACAGAAGGTAATCAAGTTTGATTGGTATGACACTGGAATTAGTGTAAAAGATATTGATAGATTTAAAAAACAAAATCCTTCTTGGAGTGTTAATATTTTCAGTGTAGTGGATCATGAGCAAATTTGTAAACGAGCTGATTTATGGGCAGTAAGATTAACAACGGAAGAAAAAAACTTTCATGTGGATCTAATTTTATTGAACGAAAACGACAAATTTCATTATATTTATATTAATGACTTTAATACTTTTATAGGGAAAAAAGGTAGAAATAGACAGTTTTGGTGTAAATGTTGCATGCAAAAGTTTTCTTGCGAAGAAAAACAAAAACAGCATAGTATTACTTGTAGAAAGTTTGGGAAGCAAACTATAAAATTCCTGACTAAATTAAATTTTAGTGTGAATCCATTATCTTATTCACTTATGTATTCAATACATATTGTAGCAGACTTTGAAACTATAGGATTAGAAATTGATAATGTCAAAAAAGGAATGAATACTGTTTTGCAAAAAGTTCATAAGCCTTGTTCCTATAGTCTATGTGTCAAGAACTTTGATAAAGTTTTGGAGAAAGAATTTTACGTTGGTGAGGATGCTCATGTTCAATTGATTAAAAGATTGTTACAGTTAAGTGAAAATTATATGGACTTGATGTTTAAGAATAAGTTTTATGAAGAAAGCGTCGATGACCAAGATGTTATGAATGCAAAAGAATGTGGGCTCTGCAAGCAAGCTTTTGGTGAAAAGGAAATTCGTGTGGCACATCATTTACATTGGGATAGCAGCGTACTACCCGAAGGAACATCCTCATTTGTATGTTTTGCCCATCAAGCTTGCAATCTCCAAGTGAAAAACCCCCCAAACATACAAGTTTATTTTCATGGCTATCAAACTTCGACAGTCTTCTCCTTATTCAAGGAGTCAGCAAAAGCAGAGCAAGTAATGTGAGATGTCTAGCTAAATCTTCCGAAAAGTTTTTATGTCTTTTCATTCACAAGTTAAAAATAATGGATTCTTTCGCTCATTTACCAACTAGTCTCTCGAGCTTAGTGAGCGATCCACGGAAAGCCGGACTTAAACATTTCAAGATTACAGCCTAAGTCTTTGGAAACGATATTTTAGACCTTTTAGTGCGCAAACAAGCTTTTCCATACGAATTCATCACATTCAAGAATTTAGCTGTGAAGAGAAATAACCCACCAGCCATCGAAGCCTTCTCATCATTCCTTACTGCAGAAAAATGTACAGATGAGCTGTATCAAACAGCAAGTCTACTTTACGAGCACTTTAAATGTGAAAGCCTACTTGACTTTCTCCAAATTTACAACTTGTTGGACGTGACATTGCTAGCGGATGTTTTGGCTTATCAGAGAAAAATGGCTAAATCACATTTCAATATGAAAATGTTATATGCGCTATTATAATGCAACTACCAAGGTGCGTGAGTTTATTGTAGGTAATTTAGTTTTGTTGAAAACCCACTACTTATCCAACGCAGCTGCTGGCTTCAATGCCAAATTAGCACCAAAGTTTGAAGGTCCTTATAAAATCATTGCTAGAGTGGGTTATAATGCTTATAACTTAGAAAATGTCGAGACAGGGCAGTTAGTTAATAAAGCTCATACTAACGAATTGGCACCTTTTGTCTCTCCTTAGATGGCGCAACGATCATTTGAGGCGGCGAGAAGAACCAACAGGACCTCCGACTTAGCCTACGACCCCCGAAAACCAGGCACTTAATGTAAAAGGTGCCACAATAGTTTATTTTTATGTACAGTTAGTCTGGAAACGGCGAAAACCATCGGTGAGAAAGCGGGTTGGGAAGGCAGAAATGTCCCGGTAGAATATTTTAAGTCCACAATGGAACCCGGTACAAATGTAATGGTCCAAACCCCAAGTCAATGGATGGGAACAAAAAAAGGGGACGTCTTGACATGGGAACAGATGCTGGAAAAGAAAAGAGCTACAGGGGTTCGTCTAAAAGTAAGTCAAGCAGTGATGACTAGTGAGGCGGATTTGGAGGGGCCCAATCCTAATTATGACTGGGAACCTAAAGTTCAAGTTAGGGTGAACACCAAGGGAAAACGGTAATCCTTCTTCGACAGAAATAGGGCTCATCTTGTTGAAAAGTATCGAAAGTCAGACGGGATGTTTAATTTATCCCCAAAAAAAAGCGGCCACTCGCCTTCAGGCAAATAAGGAATATTACCCGATATTTCTCTTATGATAGGCACATCCCATTCTGCAGAAGAGCCTGGGGACCATGGCTCCCTAATGATGAAGTATTCCTAGAAGGGAACTTATCAGATGCCAAACGGCCCAGAGGATCAGAAGAGGTACTTGCTCCCGGTTACAAGTGTCCTCAAAAGTCCTCCGACCGCGGCCGAGCTTCTTTTGCACCCCCTAGGGCCTCTAAATTACCATCTGGGAAGGATTTGTTGGCCAGGCAGAAGCAAGCTGTCTTGAAGTTGACTGAGCGAATGAAAACCCACAAGGAAGCAGCTAAATTGCGTTGGAGGGAATATTTGGCTAAAGAAAATAAGCAGGACCAGAAGCGAACCTCAACAAAGCGTATGACAGCCCCAGCACCATACTACCCACCGAGGGAATTTCTAACAATTCCCACTACAAAAACAATCGCTATATCTCCTGTTCCAAAAGGCCTCCGTCCAGAAATCTTTTTGGATCTCTGCAGACCCTATGGTAGCATAATAGGATATGATGTAAAGCTAGAGCATACCTATAATACCATACGTGTGGAGATGGCGAGACCAGACGAGGCAGCACAGGCTGTTTACTCTTTCAATCAAGTCAAAAGTAAGCCAAGTTTTACCATGATCCTAAGTGATGAGCAAATCCCCTCAGTACTAGCACCACCAAACGCCAAGTCGGGCCAAGTCTTCCAGTCTCCACCGAGCAATGTGGTCAACGGTGAGTCCCAACCAAAGGAAAATATTCCAGATCCCTTGAAACGGCAGTCAATTTTCCTAATCCCTCCTCCCGCCAGCACTCTCTACATCGAAGGGGACTTGGAGCACACGGACTTAGTCCCAAATCATATCCAGCATGGTCAAGAAGAACGACCCCCCTATGTGGCTGGAGAAACTGAAATAGACATACCCGAAGAAAATCCGGTTCCAAATTTAGTTCATTCCCCAGATTCGGATGATTCAGATGATGTGGCGCATTGGGAGTCAGATTGTTCTAGCAATTCTGAGGATGGATCTGGGATACCTGGCCCCTGTTTAGGTTTCATAGAAACACTTGAGTTAGATTCGGAGGTATATAACCCTATACTAATACACCAGGTCATCATAATTTTCATCTTTTGTTTGGTCACTAATTCAATTTTCTTACCTTTTTAATTTTTTTTTTAGACCGAGAGTTCTTGAAACTCCGACGTCTGAACATTGCTGATCACAACTTGGGTCCTGGTTCTTGAATTAAGCCCCTTCTTCCGTCTGGAGATGAATCTAAAATTTGCCAATTTTCATAGTTTAGTTTATTATATATATGACACATTCATGCATAAATAGAACTTCTTTCTGAGGGCAAGAATAAAATTACCTATAGTTTTAATCCAGTGTTTTGTAGTTTTCCTCCGCTAGTTAGAGTTAACAGGGACAATAGGGAACAGAAGAGAAAGAAAACTACAATAATTTAGACATGAACTTACCTTCATACCAACACACCAAAAAATCGGGCATGACCCGTCTCCTGAGAGAGGGCTCTCCGCACGGGAAAGGGCCGTTAGCGGTGGCCCAAGGTGTCCTACTCGCCCTATAAAGAACAAAAACTGCGGGGCAGGCTTTTGGGTGACCCCCAGTGGACAGCCTGCACTGCCCGGGTCCGCAATCCTTAAGTGGGGGACACCTTAACACCCCCAACACTCTGTCAGGCGGGCTTCTTCGGTTTCCCCCATCAACACTGGACGGCCCGCACCGCCCGGGGAAACCTCTTCATCAGCAGGGAGGAGCACCGCTCTACTCCCCGCTGACTCCCTGCAAACAACAGACTAACACAGCACAAAAAAAAAACATATTCCAAATATATATATATGGTCGGTCCGACCAAAATATTCCAGCATCCAAAAAATTAGTGATGCGTATCTCGCGCATTTCATCTTTAAAAAAATGTCAAAATCGGAAGGAGAAGACATTTTGGAGCTATTTTGGAAAGCAGTTTCCAAGATTGAATGCCTGGATAGTGGAGTTTCTATTGATGATCAACCACATTTGACGTATCATACGTCAAAATCCATCGTGTGGGACTATATCCTATTTGTTCCCCCAGATATCCTATGCTGCAAGGTAAGTTTTGTAGTTAATTTGGAACAAATTAAACAAACTTACCTTGCAGCATAGGACATCTGGGTCTGGGAGAATTTTGATTCCCGTGGGTTTCTCTTCATGTGTAGTAGAGTAGTAGTAGTAGTATACAGTAGAGATGTGCGACGGTGCACACACCGCCAACTACACTAGGGAGTTGTATTGAACTACTTTAGCATAGAATTAATTGTTCAACTTAATTACAATTAACCTCCTGTTAAAAAGGGAATTAAAAGCCTTTTATTATTAGCTAATAATTCTTTGGGAAAAATAGTAGAATTTAAGATAGAATTTAATAGGTGATACAAATAAAAAAAAAAGCTTTTCACCTAGCATCAAATAAGTAAGTACATTAGTTAGACATTTATTAATTTCACTGGCGAGAGGGATAATAATAATAATATAATTCTCCGACTACAGTATGAATAAAATTAATAGCTAATGGACGTGATTTATTTAACTATGATTAAAAATTTGTTCCAAGATTTTTATTCTCAAAGGAAGAAAGTCTGTCACGTCCATTTTTGTGACGTGATTTTTCCGGCGGTTTTCCTCCTTGTCTTCTTGGAATCCTTGTGTCCGGCGTCCCTGCAAAGAAAAAAATAAACAGCGGAGTAGTCCCTATTATATATAGGGAAATAGGGCTACTGCTTACCTTTTTCATGGATCTTCTTCTTCCTCTTGATGGATCCGGAGTTCCTGATCCTGTTGGTGGGCTTCCTTGTGGACGTGGATCCTTTCTCCTTCCGAGCTCGTGGACCGAATCCTGACGTCCAAGATGTCTTCGTAATCCTCGTCTACTCCTGGATACAGTGGATCTGCAAGAAATAAAGAATATTAATTATTTAACAATTAATTAAGTTAACTATGATTAATTAAGTGTGAATTATGCGTTCTTACCATTTGTTACATGGTTCCTCTGGTCCTGGAGAATCCAATGGTACCTGTAAAAATAAGATTAGATTTGAGGCTTTAAATTAATTAGCAATTAAAGTTAAAATTACTTACTTACTATATTTTTAAGATAGAAAAATATCTTACCTTTATGCTAATGAATATCAAACTTACCCATTGTTCCTACTTTACATAGCCAAGTCCAGGCTAATCCAGATTTTCCTGCATGTTAAAAAGCGTCAAGAAATTACTTTAACATTAAAAAGATATAATGTACGTTTTTGTGACCACCAAACGGTGGCCACTTTTGGAGAATATTTCTCCATATAAACTAAATTTTTGAATAAAACTTGTTTGATTGTTGTTGCTACTAAAATCCTGGTCGGTTGGACTTTTGATTTATTTTAAACTTAAGTATATTTTAAATTTTTAAACTCACCTTTTAATTAGGGCCATCCGAATTCCATCTTTAACTTCTGTTCCTGGCTTCCGGATCCTGAAAATACAAATGTATAGTTAATAAGTTAGTTAGTTAGTTAGTACAAGTTGTTATTTTTTGCTTAAAAACTTACCGGTTGGTCCGAGTGGAGGTTTAACTGAAACTTTGGACTGGCTCACCTCTTCTTTCGGGAATTATGGTCACGGAAGGAAAGGATACTGGAATCCTTGTGATCTAATTTCCATCTGCAAATAGTTAGTTATTTAGTTAGCTAATTATTTAGCAAATAAAACAGGGAATAATTGTTGTTATCTCCACTTACCTAGCTAATGTTCCAGCGGTTAGTTAGTACCCAGATTCGTGTATCTGGGTTGTGATCACTCCAAGTGCGTAGGAATTGACCGAAACACTTGGAGGGGTCCTTTCCTTCGTCATCGGGTCGGCTACCCTCTGCGGAGGCTGTCAATAGGGTCCATCATCTTCGGTTAGGTTGTCATTGCGCTTTATTAGGTTAACTTTTTGGCATCTTCTTAGTTTTCAGTATAGGGTTAAAATATTAGGATTTCTCGTAGTTGGCAAATTACACAATTAACACACAAAATCCTACAATCTAATGCCTTATCCACCCGATTGTGTCATTTAGCTCGCATAAACTACGCAATATCGCCTAAATAGCCGCGCGCAACCCCTATATTGTATTCACCCAAGTAAGTTCTCACTTACACTATTTAAATGCAGCAATGGCAGGGCTGTTTAAAGCAATAGATTTCGAGACCTACTCCAAACTTACAAATGAGGAATTAAACAACAGCGGAATTGAACAAAGCTTTGGAATAAACAACAATGAAATAATTAGTAGCATTCCTGTGAGGCAAAAAAATTAATGCACCCGGCTGTTGACTTACCCGGCTGTTTGACAGAAGTCAAATCAGTTGGAACGAGTTAGGGGAAATAGTGATAAATGGTTCATCTATTCTATCTATTTCTATCTAAAAAAATAATTCCTGCTGGCACGAGTGAAGTTTTGGACACGTTGGGGGCATGCAACACTCCTACTGAGTTCTTTGGGGCTAACGCATCAAAAGTCAAAAGCACAAAAGAAAAACACAAAAAAAACTGGGTGGACTTCGATTCACTTATGACAAAGAATGAGTGATTACTATTGTACTTCGTTAGTACTAAATCTAATTGAGTCATACCTATCGAACAAAGGGTTTTGAAAACTACGTTGTGTGAACAAGTTGTGGTATGAATGTATCACAGCTCAAAAAAAGCATAAATGTATTTTACGGATTCCTAATTCAAGTATAAATGAAGAGGAAGCAACGTTATTTCAACATAAAATTGCAATCAGAGAGATTGTGTTGGAGTATAAAAACAGTAAGTTTGTTTATGTAAACTACTGTACATTATTAACAAGTTTCTACCACAGAGTTGTTCGGCTAACAATTTTGCTTCGATGTGAAATGAAAGGAAATGTGAAGCTTATACGTAGCCTTTGTCAAATAATGAACAAAATCTGGTTTGTTCACCTACAGGAAGTTAAAATACAAAATATCTATGACGCTAATTGCAATAAAAGCGCCCATTTGAGTTACCGAGGAAACATTCAAATTGGAAGAGAAAGAAACACTGTTTACAACGCTCTCTTTTCACTTTAATCATTTGAATGATATTGACACTTTAGTTATGAAATATCTCAAAAATGACATCTAAAGTGAAAAAACTTTACTTTAACCCAAGGCTAACAGGTGCTTTCACTGGACTGAAAAATTTTAGCTCTCAAAGAAAAATAAACAAAAATGAAGCTAAAAAAGAACTTGAGAAACTAAAAAAGTACTATCTATATAAACCTGCGCGAAAAAATTTTAAACGACGACCAATAGTTGTTCATTTTCCTAATTACCAAATAGCATTTGACTTGATGGGCAAATGGACTTTATGAGTATGAACTTATGAAGGCATGATGAAGCAGCATTTGATTTTAATTAATACATTTTCATCACGATACAATTCTCAAAATAAAGCAAATGATTTTACTAATACTTCACCAAAAGAACTTGGGCAAAAACATGAAATAGCGTTAACTGAAATCTGGTGTCGCTTAAAGCCTATACTGTTTGAATCAAAAGAAAATAGTCAAATAAGTATGATTGTAAATACACCGAAAGGAGTCAAAACAATGTATATGGAAATTCCAGAGCCAAGTTAGATCAGTGAATCGGCGATATTAGAAGCGATTAATATTAAAACAAAATTGACGAATAAAACTTACAATGCTGCTTTCATAAGAGAAGATAGAGAAGTTATTTTTATGTCAACTGAAGATGTAAAAGTGCGACTTTCCTCCTTACTTAATCGCTTGTTTAAAAGAACTGAAGACAATATATGTGAAAATAATGACCGTTTACAACCAATAAACATTCTTGTCCTCAAAAGACTAATTCGAGTGGACTGCACAGCAATAGAACCTCAAGTATATGGAGATACTTGCAAAAAATTTTAACGTCTTATCCAACTTGAAATGATACGTCTTATCCAACAACCGGAAATGCAGCACATAACTTTCACGAAGCCAGAATATTATCCAATTTCGTCATTATGTACTAAAATCAGAGCTATACCTGTGGCAAAAAATACTAATAATTTAGTACTGGAAAACATATTTCCTGTGAATGAGCTGCCGTCAAAAGTTTTGTTGACTATGATAAGCACCGATGCATTTAACGGTTCAACATTTTTATCACCATACAATTTCAAATCAAATAATTTGAGCTGTATCACTTTGACAGTTAACAATGATGAAAGTCGACGGCAGCAAATTAATTATGATTTTGATAAAGAAATCTACATGGTGTGATATCAACAATTTATTGATGCTCTAAATATGAGTAAAAGCAACTTCACATATAGTTCTTGGATAAAAGAAAAGTTTATTCAAATTTTTGATGTGGCTCAAAACATTAATTTGACAAGTGGAACTTTAAAAATTTAGTTAGTTTTTAAAAAAGCTTTGGAAGAAGCTATGATGTTGCTTGATTTAAGCCAAAGGAACTCAATCCTGGAGATTGGAAGAGATGGAGCATCTGTGTTTTACTGATTTTTTTTTCATCATGATCAAGCTTTAGCGGGATCATAGGTACATTGGCTTGTTCATATGTTTATTTGGGATCTAGAAGTGTGATTAGGTACCTATTGAATCATTATTGCATTAGTGGTTGACATGCTTATTTCGAATCATCCATTCAATGATGCCTATTACGACTTTAGAGATGGTTCATGGATTTGAAGTACCTCATGAGTTCTCACTTGATCGGACAGGTATAAATAGAGCAGTAGAAATAGAAAAAGCGTCAAATGATTTCGTCATTCTGCTAACATTTAGTAAAATATTCCAAAAGTTTTATATTCCAGCAGTTAACTGTATAAGTATTCATTATCATTTGCAAATCCGTTGAGGGAAAGATAAAGAGAGATTGGATAATGACTTCTCCAATTAAGATTTGTGGGGAGAAGCTTGGCAAGGATTCAACTGAACAAAAAATTTGCAACACTGTGGAGCAAGAAATCGCCCACGGCATCCACAGGATGGTGACACCGGTGAGGTCAGAACAGCCATCCACATCGGCGGCTGCAGTTCGAAGAATTCCACTCGTGCCTATAACATCACTAATCTCTAGTGAGGAAGGGAAAAATCTCTGGAATGGAAACAACCAGTAAGCAAATGCCTCTGATGACGATGATGATGATGCCAATTCATCAGTCAAAGCTTCAGATAGGGCTGACATTTTCACAGCTAGGATGGGGAAGACAGCAAAAAGACCTTTGGAAGTCCTGGATCATGAGCACAAAAATAGGTTAAAAAACTTTAGAAAACTTAATGCTAATAAATATTATGGAAACTTCCAGCATTTTGAAATTGATGACTGTGTATTTAAAGATATTCGATATTAGATATTCACTGATAAGTGTGATAATTATGACCAAAAATGTTTATGATTTACTCTTTTTTTCTTTTAGCGCTGCCAAAAAGCCAAAGATGATCCATCCAAACCTGAATGACCGAAAAGTTAGTGATGCCGGAAATCTTCATGGATGTGCAAGAGAGCATGAATGCTTTGCCTTCCCACTATTATTTGTCAACCTTGTTTGATGAGATCTGTCCGAACACTTTGAGCTGTGTTAACACCGAGTGGCGGTCCATAGGTTTCCAAAACAAGTTGCAAAACTACTTGAATGAAACAAAGAAATACAACAACCCAACTCAAGAAAAAGAATTTTTTGAAGATGTGACCGTGGATAAATTGTTTTTTAAGCTAGGACATTCTAAAAAAGCTATTTGCATGCAGAAGTTATCTAAAGATAATTATTTTACTAGGGAATTGACTTTTCCCCTTTTACAAAAGCAACGTGGGCAGGAAAATTCGTTAATTGAACTGCCAATTGAACAAATTGATCTCTTGATAGGGTCATTGAAGTATTTTAGAAAGGAAGCATTATCGCAAGATGGAACTTGAAGCAATATGGTTGTTTATTGTTCATTTTTAGATCACTATGATCTTTAAAAAAAATGCAGGGATAAAAAAATGGATCCTTTTGCTCTTGTAGTGGAGTGTAAATCCAAACTTTTATTTGAGAGAGGCATTAATTTGTTGAAAGCTGACAGTGGGGATCCCGAATGTTGTAATAAAAAAGAGATAAATGGACTCAAAAATGAGGTCGATAAAAAATTTAAGGTGATTGAGAACAAGTTAGATAATTCAGATAAGCGACCATGGTCGTTTCTCAATTGGTGATGAGTTTTTTGTTGTTTAGAATTGTTTTATTAGAGTTTAAAATTAGAAATAAACTTTTGATTCTAATTTTCAGACTAGCCAGCTGTACATTTTCGTATTCAAAAAAAGTTTTTTCCATAGTTTTGTATTGTATAGACAATGGTTTATGTATACTAAACTTGTTCTTACCAGCCAGGTCAAAAGTTATTCTTAGCTGATATAATTGCTAGTTGTTATCATTAATTGATTGTATATAGAGTTGTTTTGAGAAAATAAGGTATTGAACTGTGAAATTGAAACTTACTTAATTAGTTAGACATTAGTTTATTTCAATGTTACAATGTAGCAATAGTTACTGCATTAAACATATCTTAGTCTATAAATGTTATTGTCATTAATGTAGTTTTTGAATACCAAATATATTTATGTTTTGTAAGTCAATAATGTCATTAAGTAAGTAAGTTATTCAATGCAAAAAAATGTAATAAAAAAATAAAAAAGATTTTGAAACCCAAAAAATTAGGAAAATAGTTATTTATAGTGCACTGGTGTTTCTTTCTTCTAGTCTTCTGGTCTTGCTAATAATTCCAGTAGTGGCATCAACTCTACAGGCTACAATATTTGGAGAGAATTGGAATGATAAAGTTTGGGGCACGGCTCCGGGAACAAATAAACTCGTATTTGTTAAATACATGACCCATTCACTTTCGTTCAATTTCCGAACTTAAATGAATGAATAAACACACAATGAATGAGTCATTGTGTGTCACATGAAACCCTATGCACTTCCCTCGTTTATCCCCTCTTTGTGTGACTTGAATGCCGATCTCCACTTTATATGGTATTGCCCACCGTGTGAAATTAAGTACAATAAAAATGTAACGGAAAAAAATTATCTCAGACAAAGTGACAGCATTTTCAAGTTACTGTTTTTTAGTGTACTTGACTTCACACGGTGGGCATAATTATATAAAGTTACACGATCCACCATCCAACAGTAAAAATGAAGTTCTTCTTCTTCTGTTCTTCTATCCTACTGGCCCTTCAACTTTCCATCGTGATAACAGGTAAATTTCAATTTTACATGACTAGAGCCGGACTGAAAATTATTTGAAAATAAATCAAAGTCATTAAATTATTGGAGATGTCTTTTGATTTGCACCTTTTTGATATAGATTTGAGAATTCATGTCAGACTGCAGCGAGTCATTAACAATGGTTAATGATAGACACTAAATGATTCCACAATTTGAACTAATATTTTTATGTAATATTTCTGACCTTCTATTAATTTTTATACATGTAGCAACTACGAGGTTTTTCTCTATTAGAGCACATCTAGACAATGAATGAATGTATTTTGCAACTTTTTTTTTGCTGCAATCACTTGCATACATATTATTCTCACTGGTTGATAAACGATTCGCATGCATAAGGAAAAATTAAAGTGAAAGTAACTGGAACATGAACAATCTTTTCTTGATTGCTCGATTCCGGAAACTTATTCTACTTATTTTTTTCTTCTTTTCGTGTTGTTTCAACATGCAGCTATTGTGTAACAGTATAAAACTCATTCTTATGTACATTGGGAATGAGTCCATATAATTAATGCAAAGTATACTCACTTTTAGTAATAATTTTCTAGAAAAAACTCGAATATAGTTTTCATCTCTTTCCACTCACTTATATTTCTGATGAAAAGAATGGAGAAAAATTACAGTCATATCAATGATTGTTTTTGAACGATAACGTTTCATTACTGTGACACAAAGTAACAAAGTAATAATCTTGGAAACAGAAATCTTCATCATCTTCATGTCGTCTGAACCAAAGATGATTATCATTACTTCATACCCTATTGTGAATTGAGTGCGTGCACAAGAAAAAAACATCATTTACACCCAATCACTGTTTTTTAAGTATTTGCTCAACCTAGTATGACCTAGCATAAGTATCACTAGCCAGACAGCGGCTTCTAACACCGAATTTTCGAAACAAGACAGCAATAAAAACTACAATTATTTTAACTGCATACAGTCGGGCTATACACATTTTAATTTTTATACTTTCTTTTACAGATTGCCCTAGCAATCTGGAATATCAATCTCGTGTCATGGGAAAATATTTTTTTTTTGGGATCTCCAAGAAGGGTATCGGCTCGTGCAGAACGGACCCATCATATTTTCCAAATGACGTACGCGTCATTGTTGGTCCTGGAATGGAGTGCCCGGTTCCAAGCACGACGGCTTCTACTCCAAGCCCTACCACAATCCCCATTCCACCTCATGAGGACCACACCTTCTATTTAATTATCTCTTTAGGTATGTTTTATTAACAATACTGAAAGTTAGTTATTGGAACACACTTTATATTTTTCTACATGGGTTATTTATTATTAACCAAAAATGTGTATTATTAACCAAGGTGCTTTATTAACCGAAAAATATTTTTTTGCAAATTCTGAGTGGTAGCTGTGTCTGCATCAGTTTTTTTTGGTTGCTGAGCTCCTGATGCAAACCGTTTGCTTACCAAGAGCTGGCTACTCAAGGATTGGCCTTCATCATGATAATGAGGAAGGAAGGGTCGAGGAAGGCATTGTTCCCCCATCTGCCACTTCCCAGGCATTAAATGCTGTAGATGAGCCAAGGAATACTGCAGCTGGCTCTGAAGGGAACAATACTGTTCCTCCACCTATTGTTCCTCCACCCGTTCGCCGCTCCGCTCGGATTGCTGCCTCCAAAATTCCGAGGCCAAAACGTAAGTTTTTTTTCCCATCCTACTAAATAAAATTGTGAAGTGAATTTAATCATTGTTTTTTTCCCATAGGATACCGGGATTGCTAATAGAGTGCGGAATGGAGGACTTTCTTTTACTTTTTATTCAATCTTCCCACTTTCTTTTTTTTTTTTTTGTATCTTTTGTGAATGAGGATGAGTGAGTATGATAAGCTAATATATTCTTTTGTTGTCATTATATTGCCATATTGCCCGCCATGTTGGTCACCATATTGCCCGCCATATTACCCGATGGCCGCTATTTTGAAAAAAGAAAAAAGTAGTGCAATACCCTCCCTACTCTCATCAATTCGACTCAAGGCGTCGGTGGGTCTCATTATAACACTATCCCCCGGCCTATATTTTACATCAAACTGGTAAGATTGCAGGGTCATAAACCATCGAGTCAACCTCCCTGCAGGCTCTTTCAATCTTTGTAACCAGGAAAGAGCCTGATGATCCGTCTCAATAGTAAAGTGGGTATACTCAACGAATCCCCTAAATTTCTCTATGGCCCATATGACTGCTAAGCATTCTTTTTCTGATGTAGAGTAATTGATTTCTGCAACTCTTAATGAACGAGATGCAAATCCTATGGGTTGTCTCTCGTTATTTCTAACCTGAATTAAAATTGCTCCTAAACCATGGTCACTTGCGTTGGTCTGTATAATAAACGGATCGTTAAGGTTTGGCGGAAAAACTTCCGTGTGATTACTTAGAAAAAACTTAAGATATTCAAATCTTTTTTGAGCTTTATCCGACCAATCAAACACACTATTCTTTTTCAATAGGTCAGTCAAATGTTTTGCATGCGAGCTAAACTCCGGAATAAATCGCCTGTAAAATCCAACCAAACTTAGAAACCTTTTAATATCCTTCCTAGTTTGTGGTGTGGGATAATTACGTAGGCTTGTGACTTTTTCTGGATCGGGATGACATTTTCCGGGTTCCACTATGAAGCCTAAGAATTTAAGCTGTACCTTTTTTGGGGTTTATAGTTAACCCTGCTTCTCGAATTCGTGTAAGAACTTCTCTAAGGTGAGCTATGTGATCCTTGAAAGTTTTGCTAAAGACTATTACATCATCAAAGAAAGCCGCGCAAATTTTGCACTTGAGAGGATCCTAGCACTTTGTCGACCATTCTTTGGAAAGTCGCAGGGGAATTACTCAAACCCATAGGCAACCGCTTAAATTGCCAAAGACCTCAGTGAGATATAAACCCTGTCTTCTCTTTATCTGCCTCATGCATTAAAATTTGGTGAACGCCTTTGCCTAAATCGAAAGTAGAAAAGTCAGAACTTTTTCCTAAAATTGCCAGCATTTCTTCCATACGGGGAATGGGGTGGACATCTGGTACAGTTATCTTATTCAGGGGCTTGTAGTCAATGACAAATCTTAAACCCCCGTCTTTCTTGGGGACTACAAAGCCGTTACAGGCCCATAGCCCTTTACCAGGCCCTATAACATCTAACTCGAGCAATTCGTCGAAGGTTTCGTCAAAAATCCTCCGCTTGCCGGGAGTCATTGGCCTTAAAGTAGTAGCAATTTGAGAATGATAATAATAAGCATAAGCCCGGAATTTTGGTGAAAATCTCTATTACTCGAAAACTCCTCTATTACTTCCCTAAGACTGTTTTTCTCGGATTCATCCATGCTTTCCCTAATTTTAATAAATTCTAATTAATCGGGAAAAAGCCGGCAAAAGGGCTCCATGGTCGGGTTGACCCAAACGCGCGGAAAAAACCAAACCACACCAACCCACACCATTTGGGTTGGTTTGGGTTCAGACTTTTTTTAGCTAAATGGTATGGGTTGGTTTGGGTTTTGGTTTGGTTCTCGCAAATGGTGTGGGTTGGTTTGGGTTTTGGTTTGGTTCTCGCAAATGGTGTGGGTTGGTTTGGGTTTTGGTGTGGGTTTAGCAAATGGTTTGGGTTGGTTTGGGTTTTGGTTTTTAAAATTTATCTCAATATATTTGGTTATTCATATTTCAAAATATTTTTAGTCTCACTCTTTTACCCAACAAAGCCTTAATAATTGTGAAACAACAAAACTGACTGCAATTATCAATAGTAAGACAGGAGTTCAGAAAAACGTGGACACCGTTATTGATGTCCCCCATGTGAGCGAAGATTTAATTCTCGTTAAAAAGAAATTCACAAAATTGGCGAATGAAAAAACTAAAAAACTGGAATCGATCCCCAATCCAATTCAACAATATTTATATATTTTTATTATAACTTTCATTTCTGTATTTTTTATATCGTATCTATGATCCATTATTACAGAAATAGGCCTCCCAATCGTGGAAAATCGTTTTAGAAAAACCTTTAGGGGTAACCTTAAATCATAGTTTCTGATAATGGAAGTCAGTTTACAAGTAAAAACACTTTTTGACATCTTGGCCACTCCATAGTAAACTGGTGAAAAAAATTCCTCACCCTGTAAAAAATACTCATTGTATTGCAAAAATCCGACATAAAGTGCAACAGAGATATATACTTTCTAGTTATTTTGTAATTAACCATGCTTTCCTTAAACTTCCGGCCAGCTATCTTTTAGATTTTTTTCTTGCAATATGGATCTCAAATTATTAAAACGAATAGGAAGATTTCTTTTAACATTACAAATCGACCTAGCACTTGATGCAGCCCACCACACTTTTATAATTTCACTTATTTGCATACCCTCTTTGTTTTAACTTTTCAGCAGCCATATCGAGATGAGGTGTCCGTTTTGATGATTAAGAATATTAAAAGTTTGATACAGTGTTATTTTGATCTTCAAAATTACGCATCACAGTTACTTGAGCGAAAGTTCCTTTTATGGTCAATTCTAGTCGATGGGGCATACATTGAATCGTATACAGGTTTCTGACTTTTTTTCCGAAAGTTGTTGAGCGAAGCTTTTCAACTGTTTGTATAAGCACCGCAAGTACATTGTTAAAACTAGATTAGATTACCGGTAGATTGCCGGTAGTACTTGTCAGTACTACTGGAAATCTAACTTGCTTATCATGCATCATTTTTGGAGCAGAAAAACCTGTTTGATGCATATTTCCCAACACAGCTCCATTCATTTCCTGTGATTTAACCATATTGCTATGCTGTAAGAAAGCGATGTTGATTTTGGCTTCTACAAACACTGTACGTAACATTCTAGACGTTATTAAAGTTTCTCGGTTTGTGTCGCATTCAATGTTCATTTGCACTTTTGTGAATGTTGTAGCTAGCTATTTTTCTTTGTTTTTTTCAGCATTTCTACTTCTTCTTCTTTGCATCTTTTTATTAGCTTTATCACTCAGTTTGAATTTAGTAAAATATTTTTCACATAGACGACACGCATAAGTTGAATCGTAAGGAGAGGCAGTATTAAATTTGTATACGAACCAACGGCGAATCTTTTTGCTTTCTGGTGTTTTTTCGTCATATTTATTTACGGGAATAATAGTTTTTTGATTTTCTGTGATCATTTGTTGTCAACATCAGCATCCGATTCCCATTCATACACATATGGTTTATACTGCAACTTTAAGACTTTGGCTTATGTTTTTTGTAAATAATGATCCAATTTTCCATCTTGAGAGTTTAATTAGTTCCAACACATGTTTTAGGATTCTCAAATTTCCATGCTGTAGAATGGAAAATAATCATTCAACTTGTTAAAAATCTGCGTTAACCACTTTTAGAACTTTTTAAAAAATTTATTTTAATTTTAATAATTTTTTATCAACGACTGCAGACACATTTTAAATTTTGAGCTTGGTCGGTCAAATTTTTGGTAGAAATTCCATCGATTTTCACCGCCGAAGTAATGATTCAATGATCGATAAATTAATAAATCCGCTGAGACTAGAGATGGTCCATTCCACTGCAAAAATAGATTTTTCTTCATAAAGCATCATTGGCAGCGTTGTTGCGAGAATGAATTGTTTTCCCATTCCTCCTGCTGGATATAATATATATATATATATTATGATGTGGTCTATTATAATTTATTTGTTTTGAAATAGGATATTTCAAGCTAGCCGGGACGTTTGTTATGTGAATAACTTTTTTGTAACTTAATGAATGAACTTGTGTTGATTTGACTGACTTGGTTTGTACTAGTTTTAAATTTGTTTACTTTCTTACTATTGTATGACAGTTACGCACCTCAATGATTATGAATGCATTAATTATAAGCAAAGCCCAAATGTTATTCTTATTCTTATGCTTATTCTAATCTTAATTTACATGCAAGCATAACTAGTTATTGCTACTACATGTTGTGTGTAGCTTCGTTTTGTACCAATTTCGTACTCCCTAGAGTTTATAAAAGCTGTAAAGTAAGCCGCGCACGAGTGTTATTGCGTTATTTGTCATTTTGCTGTTATATAGTTTACTGGTCTGGTAATTGTCAAATTTTGTCTATTGATTTTTGTCTGTATGAAACTAGCGTTTGTTTTGTATCTAATCAAGCGACTTAATTTATCCCACATCTACTAATGAGCTAACTAACTACAATTTTGCATTTGGCATTTTTCATCTTCTAACATCTACGGCACACACACACAAACACTTACTTAAAAAAAATTGTGCACATCTGTTAATATTTAATTTACACACGCCAATAATATTAATCGGCAAGAAATGTGTTATATTGATTACATGGTTTGGTCGTATACTGAAAAATGTAAAAATAGATGGAAAAATTGGATGGTTATCCATTCGATCAAAAGCAAACTCGAAAGTGTGGAAAGGAATCCACTTCCACTGCTATTGCTATTGATGAGTCTACGGCAGGCAAAACAAATGAAAAATCATTCGCTTACTTGTGCTAATTAGATTTATTCTCGTTTAAAATAAAAACATTTGCTAATTAATAATTCTTCATTTGTTGATTCAAGTGAAGATGATTTAAGTAATCTAGGAAAAACAGATTGAGGCTTGCATGGAGATGCAACTAACTGAGGATAAAGTGTAAGATTTAATTGACCTAAAAAAAGCAATAAGACCCATGAGAAGCAATCAGTATCCCAACAATTGCCAAAACGCTTGGTTTGTTTTAAAATATTGGAATGTTGTGCTTTTGTTTTGAGTGGGTCATGAATTTTAATAATTTTTTTAATTATTCATTTTAATTTTTTTAGTTAAAAATAATAGCGAGGTGTTTGTTTTATGAACTCCTTTTTGCAGCCTTGAGCTGTCGGAAAAATTCTTTTGTGCAAAGAAAATGTGCGAATAAAATTACTGGGATCACATTTCGTATTGACCTGATGTCGTCTAAATAGCATGGAGAGACCGAAAAACTTGCGAGAATACTTTTTGAAAACATCTTGTTTTCGACGAAGTCGATGCTCTTTGTCTTTCACGATCTGACAATGACTTGGAGACAAATCAGTGATTGAAGAACACAATTTTTCTTGTATGGATGGTGTGGATTCCTCCGATGGTATCATCGGTATAGGAACTACAAATACACCATGGAGTTTGAATCATAGTTTTCTAAGAAGGTTTCCAAAACAGATTTATGTTACTCTACCAGAAAAAACTGATCGAGTCCTTATTTTAAGACAAAAATTTGACTCAAACTCAACAGAGCATGAATTAACAGATGCAGATTTTTGCTCCTTGGCAGCAATGACTGATGGATGAGTTCATCAACTAATTATAGTGGTTGACTGTGTTATCAAGTTATTAGCGATTAAACGAAAAATTGGTATAATTCTTTTTTCAGGATTTTCGGGAGCTGATTTGCTTTCTCTCACAATGAAAACTAAATTTCGGCCTGTTCGAGAATATTTATAATAAATATATGAAAAAAACTATTTATGGAATACTTTTACTATCGTTGCAAAAACGTTTTTCTATCTTTTGTACTATGTAACAAGTTTTGTCTCCGCTATGAGAAATAAAGAATTATGTTTCTTCTCTAAAACATGCATGTGCTCTAGTTGCTTACAGAAAGATAAAATTCAGCCTTATAGATTTAGTTTATGGTGATTAAATTTCATGATTGTTAAAACTGGGTTGCATAATAAACGTCGTCTTTGTTAAGTAGTGTGAAGCACTCGTTAATATCATATTGCGGCTGAGTTCCTTATGTTATAGACCATATAGGAGTCGACACGAGTTCAATTTTCCAGTAAACCATTGTTATCAATCATTATAACCGTCCGTGACTAATTGTAGTTTAGTAAAAGCACTTTCATGAGTATCAAATATGATTTTATCATAAAACCTCAGAGAGCAAAATGCAGTGTCCTAAGTTTCCATCCAGCTGTAATATTAAAAGCAGCATATAAGCTACCTAGCGCTTTTGCTGGCATAAATATTTTATTTTTATATTATAAAGCTGGAGACATAAGGTGCAAATCACGTCATGGGCGGTGTGGGGTCTCGATAGTCTCGATACCCTGGAAATCTAATTGTTGGACACTCTCACCATTACATAGCAGCTTTTGCCACCATTACTGTTAGCCGCGTTATATTCAAAGGAGATCTTACGTGTGGCAATGTTTAAGGTTTGTGGTAATTGCAACCTGCCTATTTCGAGTTTACTTCATTATTACCAAAAGCAGATATCTCAGTATATGAGGCTGTTGATTATATTACAAATTCTGTGAGAAATCGACCAAATTTATTAACACCAAATAAGCCCGTGTCTAAAAATAACTGTTTTATCTGTATAAAATGTAGTAGACTGTTAAAAAAAAATTTATTATTGTATGAAAGTATTCATGGACTCAATGAACAAAGACTCATACATTGAAAGTGAAATAAGAGAAGAAGAGTATTTTCCACAGTCAATCAGCCAGCAACAAAGTGAAATAGTTCCCAGCGGACCATCATTGGACGTAATTGGCAGCAGTGATAGTAATTTGTGTTCTTCAACAACACTTTCCCCTAGTACACGTACTCCAGCTTCCTTATATGCTATGACATCAGACACTTCAGCAGATTTCGTTACTCCTGTGGCTCCGGTATCGGATTCATCATTGATTAAAGGAAGCAGGCAACAGCTCCAGTTATCATCAAGAAAATATCTACTCCATTGAGGAAAATGTTGAAAGAAGCAATGGGAAAAGAACTTACTGTTAAAATTGTCCGCAATTTCAATGCAAGTACTCTTAAAAATGAAGTGCGAGAGTTTTTGAAAAAAACAAGTTTAAAAAAATAATTTGAAGGAACGAAAGATTAAGTCAAAAGTTGTTTCAATTACATTTATGATGTCAATGTTATAGAAGCGTTTAAAGTGCAAATAAAAAGTTTGTAACGAATGCAAGCGATTATAAGCTATGATTGGGCGAGTGCACATCCTCAAATTAGTACCATCGCGCCGAAATCCCTGTAAGGATATTTTATTTGAGAGGAAAAAAATGAATACAAAGATGTGAAATGAAAGAATTACAGACATCAAATGAAAATTTCTAGACCTAAATTGCAATAACTATTGAACAGTTTGAAGGGTTTTTATATTTATGTGTGTTTATCATTACAATAACCAATCAAAGCAACATAACACAGAACGAAAAATGTCTAAAGCTTCACTAATTTTTCCAGGTTTTTACCCTGTTTAATCACTTGGGATTCACCGTTTCATATAAGGCTATTATTAACATGTTGGATGTGTTTATGTAAATCTTTTCGACAATCGAGTGTTAAGGAGAAAAAAGGCAAATTAAAATGAATATTAGTAGTAGTATTATCAGTGGTCTTAGTATTTTTAGAATGAAATACGGGTAGTTTTTGTTTTTATTTGTACAGTAATAATTTATTTTGTTGTTTACACTGCACTGGAAGCACTGGAGTATATTTTAAATAAAAAACTGATGAAGACAAAAAGCAAAAGGAGGGTCGATGGGGAACAGGAGACCACTGACGAACATCAAAATATGGGCCCAGAGTCATCATGTATGAAAAAGAAACCACGGAGATTAAACTTTGATGATTCTGTACTTAAAAGGTTTAAACTTTGGTGCTAATTTGTTATTGAAGCTAATGGCTGCGTTGGATAGGTAGTGAACAAAACTAAGTCACCTACATTAAACTCACGCACCTTGGTAGTTGCATTGTAGCGCATGTATATTTCCTGATTTTTACTCATCTCATCCTGCGCTAAGGTGTGTATTTGCGACATTTTTTTGCCAAACTCATTAACCTTGTAAGTTGATGCATTTTCCAGCTGCAGCATGTTATCAAAAAAAAAACGTAATTCCCTACCATAATTAAGATAACAAAACCTGTGGAACTATTGAAAACAGTTCGCATGGCAAAAGCTAATTCTCTTAACTTCATGTCCCAGTCTTTCGAGTTTCTGAAAATTGTAACGATAAAACTCTTTATAGTTTGATTATAACCTTCCGTCATATTTGACTGGGGATGATAAGTCGAGACATGAAAAGCCTGAATAGCCAAACCAGCGCACCATTCGAAATAGACATTAAATGTGAACTGAGTACCATTATCATATCACTGACAATTGTCTTAGGGACTCCCGAACGGCAACAAACGTCCCAAAGCCTGTCAATGACTAATGACGAAGTAGCCTGCCACAAAGGATATAGTTCAAAGTATTTTGGGAAAGTATCGACTACAACTAGTAAATAAATACTTTGCTTCCTCCTTTTCGGATAGGGGCCCATTAAATCCGTTGCAATTATACTCCAGAGTGAGTCGGGGATCATAGAAGTCCCTATCGCTTTTGGCCTCTATATCTCTTCTAAGATCTTCTTTATAACCTACAGCTTGGAATTCTGCCCTAAGCTTGGTTTTAAATTCCTCCCAAGTGTTAAATGGGTATTTCTCTCTATACCATCGATATGTTTTATGAGTTAAAGACACTGGCAGCACGTAATTGAGCATAGCATTCTCATCATAGCCTCAAGCACGTTGATAACGCTCTAATTACATAATGTAATCAAAAGGAGTCTTATAATCTTGTGATCCTATATAGACTAGTACCTTGAAATCGCTAGTTTTTAGATGGTTCAAGTTTAGAGGTGGTGCGGAAATATGACCTGTTGAGGTTGAAAATCTAGGTCTACTTACAGTTCCTTGCCTTGGACCTTGAGAGTAATTTGATTGATAATTTCGACCTTCAAATGAACCATTTGGGCGCTACGCTTTGGAAGTCTACGAAATCGATGAAGAGTTCCTATTTCCCTCTGATATAGGCTCTCAATAAAGTTTTCTAGAGCACTGGTAACGTAATCAGGATAAATTTGAATCAATCTTTCAATATTTGTTATTTGATCTGCCCCCTAGACCCAAGAAAACTCCACAAAATATAAAAAAATTGTGGCCAGATGTGATTCTCTAATGGTATGGAATCTAATATATGTAGAAATGGAATGAGTATATGATCGTAATCCCTATCTGCTCTGAAATGATAACAAAGCTTATTCTTGATTCTGTCGTAATATGTTATTGCTGCTGACATTCGTAATGTTACTATAACTTGTAATAACTGAGGTCGGCAGATATAAGTGACACCTACCGCTTATTTAGGTGAAAAATGATGTAGCTAAACTTGCCCAATAATTTGCTGGATGGCGCTCAAATAACTTTGAATCGAATTTGGGGGACTTTAGCACTTTAATGCTTACTCAAAATATGGTTACTGCAAACTCTATTCCAAATTACTGAACTAACTTCAATCAATGTTTCTCACTAATAAAAAAATTAAGATAATGTAACAAGTAATTTCGAAAATATCTATAAATTGGAAGAAATTCTGAAGGAAAAGATATATAAATCCCAAAATATACTGTTGGAACTAATTTATAGTTGAGAGAAGCTAAACTAATAATCTCCCATAAATGCCAAGTATATCTTCAAATGAGAATAGGTTTTTATATTGCTTATAGGATTTGCTAACTATTCTGTAATAACTAACATCCGTATACTCAAGATAACTGAAAACTCTAATTTCGTGAAACACCTGTGTTATGCAATGCCTTAGTAATTCAATTGCCTTTATAATGATAATCAGAAACGTAATGGAAAATAAATCGTGTCCTTTCTAAAGATTGATACATGTGAGGAAAAAAACTAATCTGTAGCTGCCCTGGTAGTTCCTGGCCCTAGCCCGGCCCATTCGATCAAAAGCAAACTCGAAAGTGTGGAAAAGAATCCACTTCCACTGCTATTGCTATTGATGAGTCTACGGCAGGCAAAACAAATGAAAAATCATTCGCTTACTTGTGCTAATTAGATTTATTCTCGTTTAAAATAAAAACATTTGCTAATTAATAATTCTTCATTTGTTGATTCAAGTGAAGATGATTTAAGTAATCTAGGAAAAACAGATTGAGGCTTGCATGGAGATGCAACTAACTGAGGATAAAGTGTAAGATTTAATTGACCTAAAAAAAGCAATAAGACCCATGAGAAGCAATCAGTATCCCAACAATTGCCAAAACGCTTGGTTTGTTTTAAAATATTGGAATGTTGTGCTTTTGTTTTGAGTGGGTCATGAATTTTAATAATTTTTTTAATTATTCATTTTAATTTTTTTAGTTAAAAATAATAGCGAGGTGTTTGTTTTATGAACTCCTTTTTGCAGCCTTGAGCTGTCGGAAAAATTCTTTTGTGCAAAGAAAATGTGCGAATAAAATTACTGGGATCACATTTCGTATTGACCTGATGTCGTCTAAATAGCATGGAGAGACCGAAAAACTTGCGAGAATACTTTTTGAAAACATCTTGTTTTCGACGAAGTCGATGCTCTTTGTCTTTCACGATCTGACAATGACTTGGAGACAAATCAGTGATTGAAGAACACAATTTTTCTTGTATGGATGGTGTGGATTCCTCCGATGGTATCATCGGTATAGGAACTACAAATACACCATGGAGTTTGAATCATAGTTTTCTAAGAAGGTTTCCAAAACAGATTTATGTTACTCTACCAGAAAAAACTGATCGAGTCCTTATTTTAAGACAAAAATTTGACTCAAACTCAACAGAGCATGAATTAACAGATGCAGATTTTTGCTCCTTGGCAGCAATGACTGATGGATGAGTTCATCAACTAATTATAGTGGTTGACTGTGTTATCAAGTTATTAGCGATTAAACGAAAAATTGGTATAATTCTTTTTTCAGGATTTTCGGGAGCTGATTTGCTTTCTCTCACAATGAAAACTAAATTTCGGCCTGTTCGAGAATATTTATAATAAATATATGAAAAAAACTATTTATGGAATACTTTTACTATCGTTGCAAAAACGTTTTTCTATCTTTTGTACTATGTAACAAGTTTTGTCTCCGCTATGAGAAATAAAGAATTATGTTTCTTCTCTAAAACATGCATGTGCTCTAGTTGCTTACAGAAAGATAAAATTCAGCCTTATAGATTTAGTTTATGGTGATTAAATTTCATGATTGTTAAAACTGGGTTGCATAATAAACGTCGTCTTTGTTAAGTAGTGTGAAGCACTCGTTAATATCATATTGCGGCTGAGTTCCTTATGTTATAGACCATATAGGAGTCGACACGAGTTCAATTTTCCAGTAAACCATTGTTATCAATCATTATAACCGTCCGTGACTAATTGTAGTTTAGTAAAAGCACTTTCATGAGTATCAAATATGATTTTATCATAAAACCTCAGAGAGCAAAATGCAGTGTCCTAAGTTTCCATCCAGCTGTAATATTAAAAGCAGCATATAAGCTACCTAGCGCTTTTGCTGGCATAAATATTTTATTTTTATATTATAAAGCTGGAGACATAAGGTGCAAATCACGTCATGGGCGGTGTGGGGTCTCGATAGTCTCGATACCCTGGAAATCTAATTGTTGGACACTCTCACCATTACATAGCAGCTTTTGCCACCATTACTGTTAGCCGCGTTATATTCAAAGGAGATCTTACGTGTGGCAATGTTTAAGGTTTGTGGTAATTGCAACCTGCCTATTTCGAGTTTACTTCATTATTACCAAAAGCAGATATCTCAGTATATGAGGCTGTTGATTATATTACAAATTCTGTGAGAAATCGACCAAATTTATTAACACCAAATAAGCCCGTGTCTAAAAATAACTGTTTTATCTGTATAAAATGTAGTAGACTGTTAAAAAAAAATTTATTATTGTATGAAAGTATTCATGGACTCAATGAACAAAGACTCATACATTGAAAGTGAAATAAGAGAAGAAGAGTATTTTCCACAGTCAATCAGCCAGCAACAAAGTGAAATAGTTCCCAGCGGACCATCATTGGACGTAATTGGCAGCAGTGATAGTAATTTGTGTTCTTCAACAACACTTTCCCCTAGTACACGTACTCCAGCTTCCTTATATGCTATGACATCAGACACTTCAGCAGATTTCGTTACTCCTGTGGCTCCGGTATCGGATTCATCATTGATTAAAGGAAGCAGGCAACAGCTCCAGTTATCATCAAGAAAATATCTACTCCATTGAGGAAAATGTTGAAAGAAGCAATGGGAAAAGAACTTACTGTTAAAATTGTCCGCAATTTCAATGCAAGTACTCTTAAAAATGAAGTGCGAGAGTTTTTGAAAAAAACAAGTTTAAAAAAATAATTTGAAGGAACGAAAGATTAAGTCAAAAGTTGTTTCAATTACATTTATGATGTCAATGTTATAGAAGCGTTTAAAGTGCAAATAAAAAGTTTGTAACGAATGCAAGCGATTATAAGCTATGATTGGGCGAGTGCACATCCTCAAATTAGTACCATCGCGCCGAAATCCCTGTAAGGATATTTTATTTGAGAGGAAAAAAATGAATACAAAGATGTGAAATGAAAGAATTACAGACATCAAATGAAAATTTCTAGACCTAAATTGCAATAACTATTGAACAGTTTGAAGGGTTTTTATATTTATGTGTGTTTATCATTACAATAACCAATCAAAGCAACATAACACAGAACGAAAAATGTCTAAAGCTTCACTAATTTTTCCAGGTTTTTACCCTGTTTAATCACTTGGGATTCACCGTTTCATATAAGGCTATTATTAACATGTTGGATGTGTTTATGTAAATCTTTTCGACAATCGAGTGTTAAGGAGAAAAAAGGCAAATTAAAATGAATATTAGTAGTAGTATTATCAGTGGTCTTAGTATTTTTAGAATGAAATACGGGTAGTTTTTGTTTTTATTTGTACAGTAATAATTTATTTTGTTGTTTACACTGCACTGGAAGCACTGGAGTATATTTTAAATAAAAAACTGATGAAGACAAAAAGCAAAAGGAGGGTCGATGGGGAACAGGAGACCACTGACGAACATCAAAATATGGGCCCAGAGTCATCATGTATGAAAAAGAAACCACGGAGATTAAACTTTGATGATTCTGTACTTAAAAGGTTTAAACTTTGGTGCTAATTTGTTATTGAAGCTAATGGCTGCGTTGGATAGGTAGTGAACAAAACTAAGTCACCTACATTAAACTCACGCACCTTGGTAGTTGCATTGTAGCGCATGTATATTTCCTGATTTTTACTCATCTCATCCTGCGCTAAGGTGTGTATTTGCGACATTTTTTTGCCAAACTCATTAACCTTGTAAGTTGATGCATTTTCCAGCTGCAGCATGTTATCAAAAAAAAAACGTAATTCCCTACCATAATTAAGATAACAAAACCTGTGGAACTATTGAAAACAGTTCGCATGGCAAAAGCTAATTCTCTTAACTTCATGTCCCAGTCTTTCGAGTTTCTGAAAATTGTAACGATAAAACTCTTTATAGTTTGATTATAACCTTCCGTCATATTTGACTGGGGATGATAAGTCGAGACATGAAAAGCCTGAATAGCCAAACCAGCGCACCATTCGAAATAGACATTAAATGTGAACTGAGTACCATTATCATATCACTGACAATTGTCTTAGGGACTCCCGAACGGCAACAAACGTCCCAAAGCCTGTCAATGACTAATGACGAAGTAGCCTGCCACAAAGGATATAGTTCAAAGTATTTTGGGAAAGTATCGACTACAACTAGTAAATAAATACTTTGCTTCCTCCTTTTCGGATAGGGGCCCATTAAATCCGTTGCAATTATACTCCAGAGTGAGTCGGGGATCATAGAAGTCCCTATCGCTTTTGGCCTCTATATCTCTTCTAAGATCTTCTTTATAACCTACAGCTTGGAATTCTGCCCTAAGCTTGGTTTTAAATTCCTCCCAAGTGTTAAATGGGTATTTCTCTCTATACCATCGATATGTTTTATGAGTTAAAGACACTGGCAGCACGTAATTGAGCATAGCATTCTCATCATAGCCTCAAGCACGTTGATAACGCTCTAATTACATAATGTAATCAAAAGGAGTCTTATAATCTTGTGATCCTATATAGACTAGTACCTTGAAATCGCTAGTTTTTAGATGGTTCAAGTTTAGAGGTGGTGCGGAAATATGACCTGTTGAGGTTGAAAATCTAGGTCTACTTACAGTTCCTTGCCTTGGACCTTGAGAGTAATTTGATTGATAATTTCGACCTTCAAATGAACCATTTGGGCGCTACGCTTTGGAAGTCTACGAAATCGATGAAGAGTTCCTATTTCCCTCTGATATAGGCTCTCAATAAAGTTTTCTAGAGCACTGGTAACGTAATCAGGATAAATTTGAATCAATCTTTCAATATTTGTTATTTGATCTGCCCCCTAGACCCAAGAAAACTCCACAAAATATAAAAAAATTGTGGCCAGATGTGATTCTCTAATGGTATGGAATCTAATATATGTAGAAATGGAATGAGTATATGATCGTAATCCCTATCTGCTCTGAAATGATAACAAAGCTTATTCTTGATTCTGTCGTAATATGTTATTGCTGCTGACATTCGTAATGTTACTATAACTTGTAATAACTGAGGTCGGCAGATATAAGTGACACCTACCGCTTATTTAGGTGAAAAATGATGTAGCTAAACTTGCCCAATAATTTGCTGGATGGCGCTCAAATAACTTTGAATCGAATTTGGGGGACTTTAGCACTTTAATGCTTACTCAAAATATGGTTACTGCAAACTCTATTCCAAATTACTGAACTAACTTCAATCAATGTTTCTCACTAATAAAAAAATTAAGATAATGTAACAAGTAATTTCGAAAATATCTATAAATTGGAAGAAATTCTGAAGGAAAAGATATATAAATCCCAAAATATACTGTTGGAACTAATTTATAGTTGAGAGAAGCTAAACTAATAATCTCCCATAAATGCCAAGTATATCTTCAAATGAGAATAGGTTTTTATATTGCTTATAGGATTTGCTAACTATTCTGTAATAACTAACATCCGTATACTCAAGATAACTGAAAACTCTAATTTCGTGAAACACCTGTGTTATGCAATGCCTTAGTAATTCAATTGCCTTTATAATGATAATCAGAAACGTAATGGAAAATAAATCGTGTCCTTTCTAAAGATTGATACATGTGAGGAAAAAAACTAATCTGTAGCTGCCCTGGTAGTTTAATAATTGCTAAGGGCAATTTATTTCGTATCGTGCCTAAGGGGAGCCATATGTAAGTGGGAACTTACTTGGGTGAACACAATATATTGGTGCGCGCGGCTTTTTAGGCAATATTGCGTAGTCCATGCAAGTTAAATGTCACAATCGGATGGATAAGGTCTTGAGAATGTAGTATTTGGAAGATAATTGGAGCAACTAGCTAACGTCCTAATAATTTTTTTCTATATTGAATATTTTAATGCCAAAATGTTAGCCTAATTCAACGCGCGATGACAACTATCAAGGTGGGTCGTGAGTTTCTTTTCCTTCCTAACTTACTTTTTGCAGAATTGTTACTAACTAATAATTTCCCTACATTTTTTGCAGGTTTGAAGATAAAGATGAAGACGAAGACTTAACAGATGAAGTTGGACCCTATTGACAGCCTCCGTAGAGGGTAGCCAGCCCAAAGACGACAGGAAGTAACCCCTCCAAGTATTTCAGAAAAATCCTTACGCACCAGAAGGGATTGTAACCCAGGCAAACGAACCTGGGTTGCTCACAAACACGGAAACAACTATCTGGTAACTGATGGAATTTTTATTCTACTTTAACTATTTACTAACTAAATACTAATTAATATTTAACTAACTAATCTTTTTTATTTTGCAGGTGGCGATCAACTCACTAGGATTCCAGATAAACTTTCCTTCCGTGAGATTGAACACCGAAAAGAGAGACGAGCCAGCCCAAACTTTCAGCAGAAACCTCCACTCGGGCCAACCTGTAAGTTTTTTACGCAAAAAAACTAACTAAACTATCTTACTAACTAATTGCCCACTTTATTTTTTGCAGGAAAGTCCACTGGAGAAGACGGAGCAGTTCCAAAAAGAAAAAGGTAAGTGAAATAATAAAAAGAAAATAGAAAAATTCAAAAAAAAAAATTGGGCAGAGTTTTGTGCTGCAATCTATCTGATCTAATCCGAATAGTTCTTTATTTCCAGGTTCTACCTTATATACTACATAGGGACGCCACGAGTTACTGGAACTCATGATCCACCTAGCAACAACGTAGGTTTTAAGGTATGAGTATTAACAAGTGTAAGCATTGTTGCATCTATTGCTCCAATGCTTACACTTCTAATTTGGTTATTATAGTAATAGGGCAGGGACAGTGACTTGGCATTGAACTTGCCGGTTTTCGATACATTCGAACGTAAAAGTATTTTAATGATTAATTAATCAATTTTCTATATTTCTATCTATATTTCTAATCAAGTTTCTTCCTAAATAAAATTAGTCAGAAATTTGTTGATTTTGATCAAAAAAAAATAATAAGAATAATAATAAAAATAAGGTTTAATTCAGTTAATCCAATCAGGACATACAAATTAGCAACTAATATTCTGAAATAAATTAGTTTATAAACAAGATTTTTTCCCGGTTATTTTCTGAATTTTTAATAAATTAAAACAATTTAATTTACGATTATAAATATCCTTCAAAAATTTTTTTTTAGATTATAAGCAGTAAGTATGTTGGAAATTTTTACTTAAAAAAAGGGGTTCTAAATCAGTTTTAAAAAAAAAATTACAGTAAATAAGAAAAATCTAGCTGGATAGCTTTTTACTTTTTAATTAGAAGCAAATTTTTTATTTGAAACGATAAACTTTTCGATTTTTTGGCAGAATATAATTTTACGGTTTTGCAGAAGTTTAGTGGTGACTGTGGATACGTCACATGTTATATTATCAATCACTTTATTCGCAAAGAAGTTGATTCACTCAAAAACATATGAGGGAAAGATATTATTAAACTTAAGCAAGAAATAAACCTCAGCAAGAGGATATTACGACGAAGCCGGGTTATAAGGAATTATTTATATTAATATTACAAAAAACCAGCAATAATAATTAGGGGTTTTTATCGTTTTTCGGTAGTCTCATCAGCTAGTCTTTCTCTGTTCACCAACTTATCGCAAATTGAATCATCAATCAACATCATTTTGATTTTCGCGCCAACAATAATACTACTACAAGTTATTCCAGTAAACTGATCAGATGACCAAAAAATTACCCTAACATTTCAAATTGAAACATT
>Ga0210040_10000663_pt1 | contig 56064 bp, 53 predicted proteins | sample CryGeyCG12114_NA_FD_185462 | JGI IMG/M metagenome (GOLD analysis project Ga0210040, IMG submission 185462) | Groundwater microbial communities from aquifer - Crystal Geyser CG19_WC_8/21/14_NA (SPAdes) (version 2) | ecosystem: Environmental > Aquatic > Deep subsurface > Groundwater | place: USA...
CGCCGCTGGCCCGACGTCCTCGCGAATGTCGTCTCGCCGGGCTGGGTCGCGACCCGCATGGGCGGACGCGGCGCGAATGACGATCTCGACCAGGGTCATCGCACCCAGGCGTGGCTCGCCGCCGGCGATGGTGAGGGGTCGCGGACCACGGGTGGCTTCTTCTACCACCAAGCGCGCGCGATGGTGCATCCGGCTGTCCGAGACCCGGCACTTCAGGATAGGTTCTTGGCGAGATGCCAACGCGTATCTGGGCTGGCGCTGAACGACTGACAGGCGGGATCTGGCTGGCCGTGTGCGCCTCGCAGCCAAGCAATGGGAAACCGAATGCCGTCTGCCGTCGCGAAATCGATTGCGTCCTCGGGCTGCTCGTCGCCTCGGCCCCGTCGGCACAGCTGCCGCCTGCGCGGTTGCGCGGAAGCCTGTGGAACGGAGATGGCGCTGAGCCGCACCCGCAACCCTAGGGACGTCATGGAAGGGTGCTCGATGGACCGCTTTCCTGATACGGTCCTTAGCAGTAGCCCAACGACCGCCCGATCCTGAACGAACGACCGTAAAAGGGAAACAGATGTGTACGACCGAATGTCTGCACCTGGGCCCAGTCGGAAAGCGGGGGCTACACTGGCGTGAGTAGGTTCCCGCTAAGCTGTAGCTGTTCGATGTCACGGCGGGGAGGAGCGCCGAACAGGCGCGCATACTCGCGGTTGAATTGCGATGGGCTTTCATAGCCCACAGCGAAGCCTGCGCTGCTCGCGGTTGTGCCTCCCGACAGCATCAGGCGCCGTGCCTCCTGGAGGCGCAGCTGTTTTTGGTACTCCAGCGGCGTCATTTTCGTCACTGCCTTGAAATGTTCGTGCAGCGACGATGGGCTCATGCCCGCAGCGGTGGCGATGTCTCCGATACGCAGCGGCTGGTCGAAGCCTGTGCGGATGGTGGCGATCGCGCGGCTGACCTGATTGAGGTGGCTGTCGGCGACCGCCATATAGCGAAGGTCGGGGCCGTGCGGGCCTGTGAGCAGACGGTACAGGATTTCCCGCTCGATCAACGGCGCCAGCGCTGGGATGCTGTCGGGCCGGTCCAAAAGCCGCATCAGCCGGCATGCGGCATCGATCAGATCGTGATCGCTGCGATATACCGCAAGAGCCGGCAGATCGGCCTTGGGCGCTCGGCCGCCCTCCGCCAGGATGAGGTCCGCCAGCACGCCTTGGTCGATGTCGATCTTGCAGCAGAGGTACGGGATGTCGCGATCCGCCTGGATGACATGGCCGACGAGCGGCAGGTCGACCGAAACCAGCAGATAGTGCGCGGCATCGTAGATCAGGCTCTTCTGGCCCAGCGACACCCGCTTGGCTCCTTGGGCGATCAGGCAAAGGGAGGCGTCGTAAACAGCAGGTAGGGGTACGGTCGGCTCGTCGGCACGGAAGAGGGATAGCCGTGGAACCGTCGTGCTCACCATCCCCGTCCGGGGGATATGGCGCGCTATGAGCGTGGCGAGATCCGCTATCTGATCCATCCACGGCTTGTGTTCCCAGCTAAGCTCTCTCGCAAGCACGACATCGTCGTTTCGGAGGATCGTGCAACAAGTCCGGATGATCGCTCTCACGATCGATGCGCTTCAGATGCCATCTGTGTTCGGCCTCAGGGCGAAAGGAAGGAACCATCATGAACGACGTCATCGACAAGACCGTGCTGATCAGCGGCGCCTCCAGCGGTATAGGCGAGGCGACCGTGCGCGAACTCGCGGGCAAGGGGGCTCGCCTATTTATCGGCGCACGCCGGACCGATCGCCTGGAAGCGCTTGCGGCGGAGCTCGGCGCCAATGTGGCGTGGCATGTGCTGGACGTGACCGACGCGGCGAGCTTCGCCGCCTTCGCCGACGCGGCGGAAGCGCGGTTCGGGCGCGTGGACGTGCTCGTCAACAACGCCGGCGTGATGCCGCTGTCGCCGCTCGCCGCGCTGAAGCAGGACGAGTGGACGCGGATGATCGACGTCAACATTCATGGCGTGCTGAACGGGATCGCTGGCGTGCTGCCGCGTTTCATTGCGCAGGGATCGGGCCATGTCGTCAACGTCGCATCGATCGCTGCGCATTTCGTAATGCCGAGCGCCGCCGTCTACTGCGCAACCAAATACGCGGTTTGGGCAATCACCGAAGGGTTGCGCCAAGAGCATGACGACATCCGCACGACGATCATCTCGCCGGGAGTCGTTACAACCGAGCTGGGCAACGACATCACCGATCCGGATATCGCCTCGGCGCTGACCACGTGGCGGCAGAAGTCGCTGGCTCCCGACGCGATCGCGCGGGCGATCCGCTACGCACTGGAGCAGCCCGAGGGTGTAGACGTCAACGAAGTCATTGTCCGCCCGACCGCAGCCGGCATGTAGGCGGCCTCGCGGAACACAGTCCGGGCGGACTTACCGTCTGCCCGGTCGGGTGGTCCTGTTCCAATCAAGGCGTAAGGCGCCGGATGAACGACCGTCCGCTATCGAGACGCACAAACGGAGCCGTGAATGTCTGCAATTGGGTCACCTCGTGACCGTGACTGGATCGTCGCAACCGTGAAGCTGCAGGTCCGCAGGCGCCCCAATGTCGGTTGTAACCGTGAGCGCGATGGCCGGCCAGCGCTTGACGAAGGCATGGGCAAGATCCTGCGCGAACGCCTCGAGCGATACCGGGGCCATGCTCGGTTCGGGCAGGCGGGCAAGGTCGCGATAGGCGCTGGCGAAACGTTGCAGCCCTTCGGCGCGCCGGGCGAGCGGGCCGAGGATTTCCTCCAGCAGGACCGGATCGAATGGCCTGCTGCTCGCCGCCGCTTGCGCGCTTTCGGCCAGCGAGACGATGGGAGCGAGACCGTTGAGCAATTCATGGCCCAGCACTTCGATCAACTCCGCACTGGCGCGCGCTTGAGCGGCGCTCTCCTCCCGCTCGACATCGATCAGCGCGGCGACCGTCGACCCTGCGGGCGTGGCGACCCTGTCGATCCGCCAGCGTCGCCCCTCGTGATGCAGATAGTGCGTATCGGCGTGGAGCAGCGCAGGGTGCGATGGCACGATCCGGTCGTCGGTGCCGAAAACGCTCCGCCCCGCCCGGTTGAGCGCGCGCGCAATGTTGCCATCGATCGCCAGCAGCGGGGTGGGCGCGGCATCCAGCAGCAGGCGCTGCATCGTTGCGCGATCGGCCTGCGCGTCCCCGTTGCCGGCCGGACCGTCGGGAGCGGGTGGAGCGGGCATGTGGGCGGCATTCCACCAGGCGAGCGCGGTCAGCCAGACGGCCGCCAGCGTGGCTCCCGTCAGCAGGCCCCACAGACCCCGGCCCCACGCATAAGTGCCCGCGATGCCGCAAGCCGCGATGGCCACGCCCAGCGTCGCCGCGCGCCATCCGCGCCGGTGATGCAGCCTCATAACCCGTAGCGTTCCATACGGCGGTAAAGCGCGCCGCGGCTGAGTCCCAGCGCTTGCGCCGCATGGCTGACATTGTGGCGATGTTCGGCCAGCGCGGCGGCGATCATGGCCTTTTCGGACCGGTCGAGGTCGAAATCCGATGGCGTGTGGGTGGTTTCATCCATGCGCACGTTCGCGCCTGCGGGGGCTAGCGCCAGCGTCGCTATGTCCACCACGCCACCCTCGGCGAGCAATACGGCGCGTTCCATGGCGAGGGCCAGCCCGCGCACCTCGTCCGGCCAGTCGGCGGAGCGGATCGCGGTTTCGGCCGCCTCGCTCAATTGGGGGACCGGTCGCCCGAACCGTTCCGCCGCATCGCGCAGCATATGGCGGGCGAGCAGCGGGATATCCGCGCGCCGCTCGGCCAGCGGCGGCACGGCCAGTTCCACTGTCGCGATCCGGCGGCGCAAAGCGGGGGTAAGCGCGGCGAGACTGGCGGCGATGGCGATCGGGCGCAGACCGCCGGAAAGCCGCTCGGCAAGCCGGTCCTGCGCGACCTCATTGAGGCTGTCCAGGTGGCGCAGGATGACGGTGCCATTGCCATCGTTCAGCTTCGCCAGCGCGTCGGCCTCGCGCAGGTCGATCCGTAGGGGCGCTGTCGCGGCATTCGCCGATGCGGCGTGGAGCGCCAGCGCCACGAGAGTCCGGCCAGCACCCGAACGCCCGGTCACCGCGACCCCCGCCGTGGTCGGACCCACCCGGCGGATCAGGTCGCGCAGAGTCACGATCGCCTCGCTCTCCCCCAGCAGGCGCGGCGGGGAACCGGAAACCCGCGATGCAGGCGCGGCGGCCGCGGCGGGCCCGCGTGCCATCGCCGCCTCCACCCTGGCGATCAGGTCGGCGTTCTTCCACGGCTTCACCGCAAAGTCGCGCGCGCCGGCCTGCATCGCCGCCACCGCCGTGCGGATGCCGCCATGCGCGGTCAACACGACGACGCAGGCGCCTGGATCGTCGGCCATGATCCGGTCGAGGCAGGCCAGCCCCTCGCGCCCGTCGCTGGCCCCGGCGGTGAAGTTGAGATCGAGCACCATCGCATCGAAGCGTTGCCGCGCAAGCTGCGAGAACGCTTCCTGCGCCCCGGTGGCGATGGAGAGCGTATGGCCCGCCATGCGGAATGCGATCTCCATCGCGCGCCCGACTTCGGGTCGGTCGTCAATCAGAAGAACCGCGTGGCGGGATTGCGCGCTTGACGCATGCCTGCGCTGTCCAGTCGCGGACATTGTGTCCGCCTCCGGAAGCTCTTGGCACCTTCGCCAATGACCCATCCACTGAACTGACCGTCGCCGCGCTCGCAGGAGCTGCTGGGGTCGGCCGCAATATCATCTACCCACCATGCCAGCGTTCTTGACGCTCTGCGCAAACTTCAATCGGCGCACGCGCCAAGTTTAATCCTTCCTTAAGAGTCTAGGCAACATAAGTTAAGGACTAGAGAAGTCCTGCGCGCTTTGGGGAGTGCTGCACAGAGATTTCGCGATAACCTACGTCAAACTTCTTCCCGCTGCGGTGATGGCACGGACAGGTCGGCAGAGCCCAGAGGCAAGTAGACAATCGCTCCGCGGTACCACGGGCGCCTTTCAAGAGCCTAGTTGGGGGGTCACAAAACTATGTCACAGATGCAGGGATTAGCTCATTTCCTCCCGACACCCACATCGTTTGAATTGGACCAAGCAGCAAAGCTCGTTTTCTACCGTGAGGATCTCACCTCCGGCGCGAGATCGGGACGAAGTTTCACCATCGGTTTGGCCTATGATGATCATGATTATAGGTCGGCAAGCGAGATCATCAACCGGCTGTACGGTCAACGAGGATACGGGTCCGAACATCAGGTTCTCACCAAGCCTGAATGCATGACTTTCACCGCCTGTTGTGAAGAGGAGATGATTGGCACATTGACTTTGCGGGTGGACTCGCTCCATCGCCTTGGCGCAGATGAGACATTTCCAACAGAGATGGCTAATCTGCGGGCACCTCCGCATGTAAGTCTATGCGAACTCACCAAGTTCGCCTTCGAACCGTCTCGAGAATCGCGGCCCCTGTTGGCTAAGCTGTTCCACGTGATCTTTGTTTACGGTAGACAACGCTTTGCTTGCTCGGATCTCGTGATTGAGGTCAACCCGCGTCACGTGTCGTTCTATGAAACCATGTTGGGTTTTGCATGCGTCGGCACTCCAAGAACGAACGCATCGGTGCATGCCCCATCGCACCTGATGCGTCTGGCAGTCTCCGAGATAGGAAGGAACATTGCTTTCCGCGAAATCGCGGACAATCGCTCTTCGCGCTCACTCTATTCTCATTTTCTGAACGAGTCCGAAGTGCGGAATGTTCGCCTGCGCATTGCTGCGAGCATCTGCTAAAGGCGGGGTCGTCCATCTTGGTGGCGAAAGGAGAGGTTCATGCGTGAACTGCTCTCAAGCTGCTCGCCGGACGAGGTGGGTTCGGGTAGGGAGTGTCGCCCTCCAAGGCACATGCTACGCCAGACGCAGAACCTGCCATCTGTTCACATGGTGCTTAGGCTCAGGACTTATTGATCCCATTCGGCGTCATAGTCCCTCTCACCGATCAGGGTCTTGGCCCTGGGCAGTGCGTCGAGCATCAACGCAGCCCCTTTATAGTCGCTCATCTGCCCTTCGCTGAGCGCCATGATCAGCGAGCGCCGGTTGCCGTCGCAATACGGCATGCAGCATGGAGTTCAGGCCGCCTTTGGTGCGCCCGATGCGGCGTGGAACAGCCCCTTTTTAAGCAAGCTGGCTTGCCGAGATAGCGGTATTTGAGGCGCCAGGTTTTGTGTCCACTTTTGGATACGAAGAGGTAGAGGCCACCGGAGTCGGAGAGCTTGTAATCCTTGTCTTTGGCCTTCGTCTGCTTAGCTGCTGCGTCGGTCAGCATCCGTGCTACCCATTCCTTGAATGGGTGCCCCCTATGTGCCCCCATATGGTTCCGGATGGTAATGGAACCTGACGGACCCTAATGGAATCCTAAGGCTGCGGTAATCTGGGGAATATTCCGGCTGGCGGACCTACACGGACCTTACTGGATGAGCTGGTGGCGGAGAGGGTGGGATTCGAACCCACGGTACCCGTAAGGGCACAACGGTTTTCGAGACCGTCCCGTTCGACCACTCCGGCACCTCTCCGCATGAGCGCACCTGGGGCAAGGATGTCTTGCCAGCCGATAAGAAGCGCGGCCGTTAGCGCAAAGGCCGCGGCTTGCCAAGAGCCTCGATGACCGATTTCAGCGCAGCGCGGGGAAAGCGGGCAGGGTGCGCCTTGTTTCGCCCGCATCCTCCTTTATATCTCAACCCAGCATGGATCGTTCGCACTTCTACTCGCAGCAGGCCGGCCGCCGGATCGAAACACCGCGGCATGCCATGGCCCGGTTCGCGATCGGTGATGTGGTGCAGCACCGCATGTTCGACTTTCGAGGCGTGATCTTCGACATCGACCCGGTCTTCGCTAACAGTGAGGAATGGTATGAGGCTATTCCGCTCGAGCAGCGGCCGCGCAAGGACCAGCCGTTCTATCACCTCCTCGCGGAGAACGAGGATTCGTCCTATGTGGCCTATGTCAGCCAGCAGAACTTGCTGCAGGACAGGGACGGCGGACCGGTTGATCATCCGGGCGTGTCGCAATTGTTCGAAGGCTTCGCTGGCGGCAGGTATCGCCTGCGCCGCAGCCTGACCCACTGAGGACGCGCCGGCCAGGCGCGCGTACACTCCCGTTCAGTTCTTCAGCTTCCATCCGCTCTTGAGCAAGCGATAGGCGATAGCGGCCAGCAGGATGTTGAGCACGGCTATGCCAATGGCTGCGCCGAGCACTGCGTGGTTGGTATCACCGATATCGCTGCGGCCCAGGAAGCCGAAGCGGAAGCCCGAGATCATGTAAAAGAACGGGTTGGCTCGGCTGATCGCCTGGAAAAAAGGCGATAAATTGCTGATGACGTAGAAGGTACCCGACAGCAGTGACAGCGGTGCCACCACGAAGTTGGTGACGGCCGCATTATGGTCGAACTTCTCGCCCCAGATGCTGGCGATCAGGCCAAACAGCGCCAGCATGGCAGCGCCCATCAGGCCGAACCACACGACTGCCCAGGGATGCGCCATGCCGAGGTCGACGCCAGGCCACAGCAGCATGGCGAGTGCCACCGCGCAGCCGACCATTACTGCGCGGGTGATGGCCGCAGCGACGATGCCGATCATCAGTTCGGCCTCGCTGAGCGGCGGCATGAGCAGGTCGATGATGGTACCTTGGATCTTGCCCGCAAGCAGCGAAAAGCTCGAATTGGCAAAGGCGTTCTGCATCATGCCCATCATGATGAGGCCGGGGGCGACGAACGTGGCGAAATTGACGCCCAGCACCTCGCGACCGCTGCGGCCGAGCGCCACGGTGAAAATGATCAGGAACAGCAACGTGGTGATGGCCGGAGCCCAGACTGTCTGCAGCTGCACCTTGAGAAAGCGGCGAACCTCCTTAATATAGAGGCTCCACAGGCCGATGCTGTTGAACCCGGTGATCTGCGGCTCGCCCATCGGCGGGAAATTGGTCGCAGTTCCGGTGCTGTGGCCCAGGAACTCGGCATTGCCCGCAGTCTGGGGTTCCCGGGATGCGCGGTGGTCGGGGGCTTGATCGGGCATGGGGCGCCGCCTATCGGCCGCAGTCCCGGCTGGCAAGGCTACACGCGCAAAGGCGCGTTCTGACGATGACGAGGATTGGAAAATAGTGATGAGCTGGACAGAGGAACGCATCGCGACCTTGACCAAGATGTGGGAAAACGGCGCGACTGCCAGCCAGATCGCTGACGAGCTTGGCGGTGTTTCCCGCAATGCGGTGATTGGCAAAGCGCACCGGCTGGGGCTGAAATCACGTCCGTCACCCGTGAAGGCAAACGAGAAGAAGCCGGATGAGGCCGAGGTGAAGAAGCCCACCCCGGCGCCGGTCGAGGCCAAGCCGCGGCCCCCTGTCGCCGAGACGCCAGCGGAAGCGACGTTGCCCGAAGACCCGGCTGCCGAGCCGGACGAAGCGCCTTCTCAGCCGCTGCCGAACGCTTCGGAAAACAGGCCGCGGATCGTTTCGGTCGGGCCTGGCGGCTTCCTGCGGCAGGGTCCCGGCGATCAGCAGCCGCCGATTCCGCCGGCTCCGCCGCGGCGGCTCGTGCCGGCCAGGCCGAGCACCGAAATCGCCAATAAGACGAGCCTGCTCGATCTGAACGAGCGCGTCTGCCGCTGGCCGATGGGCCATCCGGGCGAGCCCGACTTCCATTTCTGCGGCGAGAAGGTCAATCCCGGCTTCCCCTATTGCGTCCAGCATTGCGGGCGGGCCTATCAGGCGCAGCTGCCCCGTGGCGCTCGCCGCCCCCCTCCACCGCTGCCGTTCGGCGGGCCGCGGGTCAGGTAACGACCGGCGCCTGCCCGTTGGAGGGCAGCGCATGTTTCAGAGCAAGTCCGGCGGACAGATAGCCACCCTCGCTGATGAGGCCGGTCAGAGCGGTTCAGCGAGTGGCGGGCGGGGGCGCCTGCTCACTACGCCGCCTGAGGTGTCCGTCGGCTGCTGGCCGGCAGAACGTGGCGGTCGATCACGAGAGACGCGCCTGTAATAATCAACGCACTTGCACACAGCGTGCCAAAGAATGGCAGCAGGCTGCCGCGGCCCATCTCGATCAGCGCGCCGCCGAGGCTGCTTGCGGCGATCGCGCCCACTCGGCCGACGAAGATGCCGAAACCGATCCCCGCCGAGCGGCAGGACGGGGGATAGGCGTAAGTCATAAGAGCATAGAAACAAGCGACGATGCCGCTGAACAAAGCTGCCGCCACGCCGATCAGCACCACGACGACCAGCCTGTCGTTTTCAACGGGCATGGTGGGCAGCGTCTCGACCCGATAGGCGAGCGCAATTAGCGTGGCGAGGAGCGCCAGGCTCGCGATGACCAGTACTGCACGCGAGCCGAAGCGCTGCACGAGCAGCCCAGAGGCCACCGAGGCGGCGATCGACGTCAGCCCGGCGGCCGACACCGCATAAGACGCCTGCTCGAACGTGAAGTTTTTCAGTGTGAGGAAGGTGGTGGTCCAGTTCAGGATTCCATAAGCCACCAGGGCGGCGGCTGCAAAGGCTACGCCGATGCCAAGGTTCAGGCGAAAATTGCCCGGCGAAAACACGCCTGCCACAGCGTCGCCGTCGGACGGGTGCCGGTCGGCAAGGAGCTCGACATCGTCGCCGAGCACAAGCCCTGCGGTTCGCCGCGCCTCCTCATGCTTTCCACGGGCGAAGAGGAAGGAAGGGCTGTCGCGCAGAACCAGCGCGATGAGCACGACCACGAGGAGGGTGCCCGCGCCGATCGCCACGAAGGTTCCGCGCCAGCCGAATGCCTCGACCATGCTGGGCGCGAGCGAGGCGACGACGAGCCCGCCGGCGGGCGTGCCGACCGAAAGCGTGGTCACCCCCACGGCGCGCCAGCGATCGGGCAGCCATTCGCCGGCGAGCGCGATGGCGTTGGCATAGGCCGAGCCGAAGCCCAGTCCGCCAACAAGGCGCCAAGCCGCCATCTGCCATACATCGGCCGACCAGCTAGCGCCGATCGTCGCCAGCGAAAACACGATTGTGGCGAGCGCCAGCGACCAGCGCCGGCCGACCTTGTCGCCCAGCCACCCGCCGCCCCAGGAGCCTATGCCGAAGCCCACCAGCGCAGAGCCCATGGCGATGCCGAAGGTGCCGCCGCCGACTCCGAATTCAGCGATAACCAGCGGGGCGACGATGCCGAGGAGCTGCGCGTCCATGCCGTCGCACACGAGGACCAGCATGCAGATGGCGAGTGTGGCCCACTGGAAGGCCGTCATTGGGCTAAGAGCGATCGCCTCGTTGAAGGAGACCGCCGGCCGGCCTGTTCCCGCCAGCGGCCCGGACTTTGCCGACAATTCATTGCCCTCCCGCGGGCGATTTCGAGGCGAGGTCGAGAGCCATGTCTGCCTTGTTCTCGCTAGCGCTCGGCCGGTTGCCAGGCGCCATGAGGTTGCGGACCATCTCGGCCCGCATGCCTTCGAACTTCACGCGCCCCGCTGTGGGCTCGTCTTGCGGGAAGGCGTCTTCTATCTCGCGGTGGCGTTGCTTGACCTCCTCAAGGAACTCGCGATTGGTGAAGATGTAGAACTTGTTCTCGCGGATGGCGTCGACCACTGCCCGGCCCGTGTCGAGCGGATCGATCGCACCGCGCATGGCCTCCCACAGGTCCTTGAGGAATTGCGGCGCGTTCTGTTCATCAATCGAAGGATCGTCCTCCGGTAGCGGCACGATGGCGGTGCGCGTGGCGCCCGGAAACAGGCAGGACACGCCGATCCCCTTGGGCGCCAGCTGCATACGCAGGCTCTCGGAAAAACCGCGCACTGCATATTTGGCAGTCGAATAGGCGGCGAGGCCGGGGAGGGGAACGACGCCCGCCATGGAGCTGGTGTTGACGATGTGCCCGCCTTCGCCCTGCGCGCGAATGATCGGCGCCACGATCTTGGTGCCGTTGACCACGCCGCCCAGATTGACGGCGAGCGCGCGGTCCCAATCGTCGAAGTCGGGGCTCGCCGCGGTCCCGCCGCCATTTACGCCGGCATTGTTGGCGAGGACATGGATCTTGCCGAAATGGGCGAGCGTCTGATCCACTGCGGCGCGCAGATTGTCACGATCGGCGACGTTGGCTTTGACGAAGAAAGCGGCGTTGTTGCCCGCCAGCGCCTCGCGCGCTTTGGCGAGGTGATCGTCACTCCAATCGGCCAGCGAGACCTTCATGCCCTCGGCCAGGAGGGCCCGGGCCATGCCCAGGCCGATGCCGCTTGCCCCGCCGGTGATGAAAGCAATCTTGCCCTCGAGCTGTTCCATGTTTCGTCCTCTCCTGAAGCTTCTTGTCCTATTCGTCCCGGAAGCGGTTGAAATCGGGGATGGGCTCCTGCCGGTCGGGCGTGGCATCGAGCAGGGCCTGGGCCCGGGCGCGCATCGCATCCTTGTAGACGCCGTGAGTGACGAGATAGGTGCGGTTGGCGAGGATGCCGTCGGCCACGAGATTGCCGACCTCTTCGGGCTGCATCCAATCCTCGCCCACGATCCGCCGCGAGAGCTTCTCCTCGCTCGCTTTGTACCCGCTTCCCTCGCGCAGGTGCTCGGGGCGGTTCCGGTTCGCCTCGTGGATGTTGCTGGCGACCGGGCCGGGCAGCAGGATGGAGACGCCGATGCCATGCTTCATGAGCCCGGGCTTGATCGCCTCGCAATAATGGCAGACCGCCGCTTTACTGGCGGCGTAAATGGCGAGATGCTCTGGCATCACCACCTCTGCGGCGAGGCTGGCGGTGGAGACCACGTGGCCGCCTCTGCCATGGGCGATCATCTGCGGCAGGAACGTGACATGCCCATTGATGACGCCGCCCAGATTCACGCCCAGGCCGAAATCGTAATCGGCGTAGGTCGCTTCGACGATCGGCCCTTCGAGGCCCACGCCGGCATTGTTGACGAGGATGTCAATGCCACCGAACTCGGCCTTCATGCGCTCCGCCGCTTCGGCGAAAGCCCGTCGGTCGGTGACGTCCAATTGGATGGCGCTAACGGCGTCGGACCACTTGCCCTCTGCAAAGGAGCCCAGTGCCTGCTCTATGTGATCCTGCCGCAAGTCGGCGAGCACCACGCGGGCGCCCCGCTCCGCCAGCACGCGGGCGATGCCCAGGCCAATGCCGCTCGCACCCCCGGTGATGAGGGCCGTTTTTCCGCCGAATTCATTGATCGGCATCCATCGCTCCCGTAGTTCTTTTGCCAAGGCATGGCAGAGCGGGCAGCGCCCGTCTATGCTCGATGCCAGACCTGACCACCGGAAGGATGAGAGCCGATGCCGATTTCCCTACACGCCGCCATCGTGCCCTCGATGCTGCAGATCCTGCATGCCGGCAAGGGCTGGCTCGACAAGGCGGAAGGTTGCACCATGAGCGAGGGGGACGTGGTCAGGGCCTGCCTCGTAGACGACATGCTCCCCTTCTCCTACCAGGTGAAGAGCATGGCCGTGCACTCGATGGGCGCTTTCGAAGGCGTCAAAAAGGGTGTGTTCTCGCCCGATATGGGCGAGCGTCCCGCCACCTTCGAGGAGATGCGCGGCAAGCTCGACACGGCGATCGCCTACTTGAGCGCACTGACCGAGGAAGAGGTCGAAGCATTGCGCGGCGGTGAGATGCGCTTCGAGATCGGGGAGAAGCGCCTGCCCTTTACAGTGGACGACTTCCTCTTGAGTTTCAGCCAGCCCAATTTCTACTTTCACGCGACCATGGCCTACGCCATCCTGCGCGCGAATGGCGTTGGGGTAGGCAAGCTCGACTACCTCGGACCGCTTCGGGTCGAGCGCTGAGCGTTCGGCCGAGAGGCTCGAGCACCAGCTGGTATGCCGTTATTAAACGCGGCGAGCGCTGATGCAGTCACTGCGTTTGGTACATCGGTAAGAAGCCTTTAGTCCGCCTTGCTAAGCGGCGGCCTTAGCGGGCTCCACCAGCGGCGAGGTGCGCCGGCTGCCCACGCCGATGTCTGCCCGATACCCTTGGCGCGTCGAGCCCTGAGCTCCTCATTTCCGTAGCATCGGGACAGGCCCTCAATCCACCTAGCGCTCGGCATGTTCTGGTCGGTCAGGAAATGGCGGTTGCCCAACTCGGTCATTTGCGGCGTGTAGTCGCCTGACAGCGGGGGTAGCGCGGTCAGGTCCTGCGGCGGAATGCTGCGCGCGGCATGGCCGGCGGCAAGCGCTGCTGCGGCAAGGCCGAGCGCGCTGGCGACGAAGCGCAACTTGCGGGTCAGATTATGGCTGGGTTCGTTGCGGTCTCGCTGCCGGCCGGGCCGCTCGTCAATTGCCCGCGCTCGCGGACGGGGCGGTGCGGCTGTTCCGCCCTGTCTGCGCGAAATAGTTCGTCACGCCGTCCGGATCGGCAAGCCACACGGTGATGAGGTCGAAACCGCGCATCTTGTTGAGGGGGGTGAGCACCTTGATGTTCCGCTCGGCGCGCCTGGCTTCCACCATGGCGGCATCGCGCACCACGTATTGGATGCCCGCGCTGCCGGTGTCGGCCGTGCCGCCGTCGCCTGCGTTATAAAGGTAAAGCGTGGTCTCGCCGTTGCGGTAAGGATATTTGGTGATCCCCAGCAGCTTGTCCTCCACCGCCGCAAGCTCGTCGAGCCCGACGAAATCGCGGTAGAAGGCGCGGCTTTCAGCGAAATTGGACACGTTGATGCCCACGCCCACGCCATCATCGCCATTGGGCCTAGCGCCAGCTCGGATAACGATCTGGACGGGGAAGCCGCCCGGATCGGTCACCAGCGCCGCCTGTGTGCCGTCGCTCTGCTCGGCGAATTGCGGCGCTTCGAACCCATATTCGGCAAAGCGGTCGAGCACCGTCTCCCGATCGGGGTAGGCGAGGGTAAAGAAGCGGATGCCTTTGCCGCCGCTCGGCCCGCCCCCGAGCGCATAGGTGCGGCCTTCGGGCTGGCCTGCCGAAAGCTTGATCTGTCCTTGGCCGACGCCTGTCAGGATCATCTGCTGCGTGCCGGTCAGCTGGATGGGGCTGAGCGATCGCAGGCCCAGCGCCCCGGTGTAGAAGCGTATCATGTCTTGCGTCACCTCGCGGGGAAAGCGGCGGAACACGTTCATCGCCAGCATCGCCAGAAGGTCGCGCGTGGAGGAGGTGAGCTGCGCCTGCGTCAGCTCACCGGGCGAGTAGGCGAGGTCCGCCGAGACGTCCATCAGCGCACCTTCCGGCGTCGAGACCACCTTGGTGCCCGGTGTCTGTGCCGCGCACGCGGCCAGTGCCAGCAGGCCCGGTGCCAGCAGGCCCGGTGCCAGTGCGGTGAGGAGGGCGGGATGTCGTGCATGCTTCATGTCGGTCTCTCCTGTCATGCGCCGGGAGCTTATCGGAGCAATGCGAAGGCGACGAGCGCCTCATTGTTGAGCGGACTGCCATCGGGTTCGCGCGAGCCGCCCGAGCCGTCCGTTGCCATGATGGCGACGTATCACCGCCCGTCTTTGCCTAGGTATGTGGTCGACAGCGTGAGGCCGGCATAGTCCAAACGGTGCTCCCAGAAGATCTCGCCATTCTCGGCATCGAAGGCGCGCAGGTAGCGATTGCCCGTCGCACACGGCGACGTGCTCGGGCGTGGTGTCTTCCTCAATGACGATGTCGCTCTTGTCCCAAGTGCCGGGATTGAGCTGTTCGGGCTTAACTGGGACGCGTCCGGCGGGTGAGTATCATTCGCCCCGCATATCGGCCGAGGCGACTGGACGCCCGAAGAAGCCGTGGATCCGCTCACCGGTCCTGCGGTCGAGGGTATAATTCGGGCCCGGACCGCCTCTTGTCATGTACAGCGGGTTCGTCTCGGGGGCCGTAAGTGGTGTACCAGATCTCCATATTGTCGCCAGAGCGGCCCTCGGTGCGCCCATCGCGCCATGTCTGGTGGCCGACTTCGCCCGGCTGCGTCCCGGGCCACCAGCTGACCCCGCGGCGGACCAGCCCCCGGCGGCGGGATGGCGCCAAAGCTCGTGCCCAGAAGGGGCCCCGAGCGCGACAACTGCATTGCCCAGCGGCAGGTACTTAATGCCATAGATCACGATGGGCACGCTGCCGCCAAGGAGCCCCGCGCCGCCACCGGGGCGCAGCTTGAATGACCAGGCCTCCCCGCAGCTCGTTCACATTGGCCGCGTCAATCTGGTTCAGCGGGGAGAAGCGGGCGCTCTAAGCGTCACGGGCATAGTGTGGCCAGTCGGCACCGGTCGGCCGCCGGCTGAGCCTGCGCCGAAATTGCGCCGGTGCGGCCAGCGCAGCGGCAAACGCAAGCGACAGGTGGCGGGCCGGAATAGAACGCATCGCTTCATCTCCTTCGTGCGACTAACTATTCCAGTCGGAACGACACTGCCTGCTCCGGGCCGTGGGCGAAAGCCCAGCGCACGCGGATCATGCGCACCACGCACTCGCATTGGAACGGGCTCGTATTGGAAGCGGTGACGAGCGCTCCATTGCGCGATGCCCGAGGGATCATGCGCAAGCAATATGGGGGTGAGGGAAGCGGGAGCTGGACGCGTCGGGTTGACAGGGATGCCAGACCAACGATAGCTTGCATGCTAAGTATCGGCTCCCTCAAGCCGGCTCGGTCGAAGTCAAGTTGCGGGTCCAAGCTGCGGTAAACCCGGAACGCAAGCGAGGTATGTCATGTCGAACAAGATCAGGGTCATGGATCCACGGGGCTATCCGCCGAAGGTCGAGGGCAAGCGGCTTGCCGGCCGCCCCGAGAGCCTCGATGGCAAGGTCCTCTACCTGATCGACTGTCTGTTCGATAATGCGGACGTCTTCATGGAACAGCTGCGGCAATGGTTTGCCGAGCACATGCCTGGCGTCGAGATCCGCATGGAAAAGCCCCGCGAAAGCTGGGTGGACGATCCGGAAATGCGAAGACGGGTCTCGGACGGAGGCGACGCCGCGATCATCGGCGTAGGCCTCTGAAGCACTTGTTGCCCCACGGTCGTGGGGTTCGCATTGGAGTTGGAAAAAGCCGGGATCCCCACGATCCCGGTGAGCACCCACGCGTTCGCGCGCCTGGCCAAGGCGAGTGCGTTGGCGGCGGGCATGCCCAGTTTGCGCAATGCCTTCGTGCCGCAGCCGGTGGTCGGGCTCTCTCCTGGTGAGCTGCGCGGCTACATCGAGGGCACAGACCCGATCAACAAGAAGCCTTTCATGCAAGTGGTGCTCGATGGGCTGACCGGCGCGCTGACAGATGCCGACTACAAGGGTGCCACCTTCGAACGCACCACGCCGCGCTTCCTGGAGCCCGATACCGAAGATAATCTGCGCGCGCTGTTCATGCAGGAGGGTTGGACCGACTTCCTGCCGATTATCCTGCCGACAGAGGAACGCGTCCAGGCAATGCTCCGTGGCACGAGCCACGCCGGCGACAAATTCGTCAACCGCATGGCGCCCACCAGCTTCCGCGAGAAGTGGGACTTCGACGTCGAGAAGGTCGCGATCAACGCAGTGATGGCCGGCGCCCGGCCCGAATACCTGCCGGTCATCCTCGCGCTGTGCTCCTCAGGCTTTTCGGCTCGCTCCAGCTCGACGACGAGCTGGGCAACGATCAGCCTCGTCAACGGGCCGATCCGCGGTGAGATCGGCATGAATAGCGGGATTGGCGCTCTCGGCCCGTACAACCAGGCCAACGCCACGATCGGGCGCGCTTACTGCCTTCTCAGCATGAACGCGCAAGGCGGGTCCGAGCCGGGCAACACTTACATGGGCTCGGTCGGCAGCAACTGGAACTACACGGCCTGCTTCGCCGAGAACGAAGAAGCCTCCCCATGGGCGCCGTTCCACGTAGACAAGGGCCACAAGGCGCAAGAGAGCACGGTCGGCATCTTTTTCGGCGGCTGGTACACGCAGGCAGGTTTCGGCCCGCGCGAGACCTGGCAGGAGAAGTTCGTTCGCTGCCTCACCGCCACCGATCATTTCAGCCCGCCTTTCATCGTGATGGACCCGCTGGTGGCGCGCGATTTCCAGAAGCTGGGTTACAATAAGCAGGCGCTCATCGATTGGTGCGCCGAGAATGCGAAGATGAAGGCGCGCAATTACTGGGACGACCAATGGGTGACGACCCTGGTCAAGCCACACGCAGTCGCGGGCGTGGAGCCGTTCGCCAGCCGCCTCGCCGCTGATCCCGAAGAGATGATCAGCATTTTCTCGCCCGAAGATATCGAGATCATCGTCGCCGGCGGAGAGACGCAAGGCGCGTTCAAGATGATCAGCGGGCGACTGGTAGGCGGCGGCTCGCTGCGCGCGGGCAACACCAAGGGCAGCCCGCTGTTCAGCGTGGACGAATGGCGCTGATGGCCTGATGCGCGGCACTTAGCTCGCTAAGCTTCTTGTCTCCCGCTCACGTCGGAGGTAGGGCTGGCGTCCGATGATCACCCAGCCCGTGCTCGAAGCCGATAAGCCACTCCGCCTCACCGCGCTCGCGCATGGCGGCGGCTGCGGCTGCAAGCTTTCGCCGGCCGTGCTGCGTGAGCTGCTCGAGGGGCAGATGGCGGCGAGCGGCTTCGGCGACCTGCTGGTGGGCAATGCGGGCAGCGACGATGCCGCTGTCTGGGCGCTCGACGATGAGCGCTGCATCGTCGCGACCACCGATTTCTTCATGCCCGTGGTCGATGATCCGTTCGATTTTGGTCGCATCGCGGCGACCAATGCGATTTCCGACATCTACGCGATGGGGGCGCGGCCGCTCTTCGCGCTCGCAATCCTTGGCATGCCGTTGGGCAAGGTCGATACGGCCGTTGTCCGGCAGATCCTCGCGGGTGGCGCGGCCACCGCGCGCGAGGCCGGAATCCCGGTCGCCGGTGGCCACTCGATCGACAGCGCGGAGCCGATCTACGGCCTCGCGGTGATCGGCGAGGTCGCGCGCGCGAACCTCAAGACCAATGCCGGCGCGCAGCCCGGCGACGCGCTGATCCTGACCAAGCCGCTGGGCGTCGGCATCTATTCCGCAGCGCTCAAGCGCGGCCAGCTGACGCAGCAGGACTATGCCGACATGATCGACGCGACCACCCGGCTCAATGCGATCGGCACGCTGCTCGGCACGCTGGGCGAGGTTCATGCGATCACCGATGTGACCGGGTTCGGCCTGCTGGGCCATGCTCTGGAGATGGCGCGCGCTTCCGGAACGCTGCTGGCGATCGATCCGGCTGCCGTCCCGCTGCTGCCCCGCGCGGACGAATGGGCACGGGCCGGCACGGTGACAGGCGCATCGGCGCGCAACTGGGCGAGCGTGGCAGACGGCGCCGATCTGCCGCTCTCGATGGACGCATGGCAGCGCGACCTGCTGGCCGATCCGCAGACCTCGGGCGGCCTGCTGGTGGCAGTGGAGGCCGATGCCGCGCCGCGGGTGCTGGAGACGATCCGCGCGCAGGGCTTCGCCCAGGCCGCGATCATCGGCCACGCCCAACCGCTCGTGCAAGGCGGCGCGGCGCGCGTAATCATCACCCGATAATTCTGGAAGACAGGACCGGCAGATGCAGGATTACGACATCATTGTCATCGGGGGCGGCATTGCGGGGCTGAGCGCAGCGCTAACCGCGGCGCGGACGGGGCGCAGGACCGCGATCCTCACCGGCGGCGTGCCCGGCGGAGAGCTGCTCAACATCGAAAAGGTGACGGGCGTTCCGGGGCACGAGGACGGCATCGCCGGCTTCGACCTGTGCCCGATCACGCAGGAGCTGGCCGATGCGGCGGGTGCCGAGTTCGTGATGGAAGAGGCGAGCGCCATCATGCCCGAGGGTGCCAAGTGGAGGGTAACCGGCGACGGCAGCGCGTTCGTCGCGCCCGCAATCATCCTGGCGATGGGGGCGCATCCAACCAAGCTCGGCGTACCGGGCGAGGAGCAGTTCGCCGGCAAGGGCGTCTCGCACTGCGCGACCTGCGACGGGCCGCTGCTGCGCGGCAAGATAGCGGTGGTGGCGGGTGGAGGCGATTCGGGCATGCAGGAGGCGCTGACGCTCGCCGCCCATCTTGAGAAGGTTATCATCGTCGAACGCACGGCTTCGCTGACCGGTCAGGCCGTCTATGTCGAGGAGGTGGAGGCCAATCCAAAGATCGAGGTCCTCACCGGCCGCGAAGTGGCCGCGATCGAGGGTGGCGACAAGGTTACGGCGGTGCGCGTGCGGGATATCGCTTCGGGAGAGGAAAGCGCGATCGATGCGCAAGGCTTGTTCGCTTTCATCGGTCTAGAACCGAATTTCGCGCCCGCCGGCGAGCTGGTCGAACGCGACGCGGAGGGCCGTGTCAAGGTCGATGCTTCGCTGCGCACCAGCGCGCGCGGCCTCTTCGCTGCCGGCAATCTGCGCAGCGGCAATGGCTGGCGCGCGGCCTCGGCTATCGGCGACGGAGCGAACGCCGCTTATGCCGCCCATCGCTATTGTGCCAATGGCGAATGGCCCGTCTGAACGCTAGGGTAGCGGGATGGAGCCGGTCCGCCCCCCTTCCGTATCGCGCGTGCTGGAGACCGAGGCGGCGAAGGCGCTGATCGCCGCGCACGGGCACGCACAAGCCGCCGATGCCATCCGCTCGGTCGTCAACGAATGCCGTCGAGCCGCCGAGAGGGTGACGCCCGAAGCGATTGCAGCGCGTGCGGCGGCGCTGCTCGAGGTGCGTGAGCGTTCGCCGCTGCGTCCGGTTTGGAACTGCACAGGCACGGTCCTGCACACCAATCTGGGCCGCGCGGTTCTCTCGCCCGGCGCCGTGGACGCCGCCACCGCGGCCATGCGGCGGCCGGTGGCGCTCGAATACGACCTGACGGCGGGCGGCAGGGGCTCGCGCGACGATGCATTGGCCGGCCTGCTGCACGCTTTGACCGGAGCGGATGCCAGCCTGCTGGTCAACAACAATGCGGCGGCCGTTATGCTGGTGCTCGCCACCTTCGCTGGCTGCGCCGATGGGCCACGTGAGGTGATCGTCAGCCGCGGCGAGTTGATCGAAATCGGCGGCGCCTTCCGGCTGCCCGACATCATGGCGGCGGCGGGCGCGGTGTTGCGCGAAGTGGGCACCACCAACCGCACGCATCTGCGCGATTACGAGCAGGCGATCGGTCCTGCCACCGCGCTCATCATGAAGGTGCACCCGTCCAATTTCCGGATCGAGGGTTTCACGCGGGAGGTCGGCGCCGCCGAACTCGCGCCGCTCGCACGCGCGGCGGGCGTTCCGCTCATCAACGATCTTGGCTCGGGCACGCTGGTGGACATTGCGCGCTTCGGGCTTCCGCGCGAGCCAACGGTCGCCGAGGCGGTGGCCGAAGGAGCGGATATCGTCACCTTCTCGGGCGACAAGCTTCTGGGCGGGCCGCAAGCGGGTATTGCAATCGGCCGTGCGGACCTGATCGGGCGAATGGCGCGGCATCCGATGAAGCGCGCGATGCGGCTGGACAAGATCCGCCTCGCCGCGCTCGAGGCCACCTTGCGCGATTACCGGCGCGGGCGCGACAACCCCACGATGGCGGCCATTCGTCGCGAGCTGCAGGAGATCGCCAGAGCGGGTGAACGGCTTGCGCATCGCCTGGCCGATGCGCTCGGCGAGGGCTTCAAGGTCGAGACGGTCACCAGCACTTGCCAGGTCGGCTCGGGCGCCGCGCCCACTGCGACATTGCCGAGTACTGCACTCGCCATCAGCCCGCCGAGCGGTCGCTCGGCTGAAAGCCTTGCCGCAGCCTTGCGCGACCGTGAGGAGCCGGTAATCGGCCGCGTCCGCGAGGGCCGCCTGCTGCTTGACCTGCGCTGCCTCTTCCCGGCCGATGAGGACGTCTTCGTCGCCGCCTTCGCGAGCCTATCATCCGGCGGTGGGCAATGAGCGCGGGCTCATGATCGTCGGGGTCGCCGGGCATATCGATCATGGCAAAACAGCACTGGTTCGTGCGCTGACCGGTGTGGATGCGGATCGCCTTCCGGAGGAAAAGCAGCGCGGTATCTCGATCGACATCGGCTTTGCCTATCTCAAGCGACCCGATGGAGGCGTCACGGGCTTCGTCGACATGCCCGGGCACGAGAGATTCATGCGCAACATGCTGGCAGGCGCCGCGGGCATCGACCTGCTTCTGCTGGTGATCGCCGCCGATGACGGCGTGATGCCGCAGACGCGCGAGCATCTCGCGGTAACCGAATTGCTCGGTGTCACGCGCGCGGTGGTCGCCATCAGCAAATGTGACCTGGCGGACGAGGCGCGGCTTGCAACAGTGCGCGAGGAGGTGCGTGCGCTGCTCGCCGGAAGCGCGCTGGGGGTCGCGCCGATAGTGGAAGTATCCACGCGCACGGGCCATGGCGTCGGCGCTCTCCACGCGTTGCTCGGCGAGGCGGCGGCGCACGAGCTTGCGCCGCGCGTGGGGCCCGCGCGCTTCGCGATCGACCGCGCGTTTTCGCTCGCGGGGGCGGGCACGGTGGTAACCGGCGTGGTGGTTCAGGGCACGATCAAGGTCGGCGATATGCTGGCGATCAGCCCCGCTGGTCGCGAGGTTCGCGTGCGCAGCTTGCATATCCAGAACCGTCCCGGCGAAATGGCCCGCGCCGGCGAGCGTTGCGGCGTGGCACTGGGCGGGCGGACCCCTGCCGATGCCGTGGTTCGCGGCGACTGGCTGGTCGACCCCGCGCTGCACGCGCCGACCGGCCGGATCGACGCGTCGCTCTGCCTGCTCGCGACCGAGGAGCGGCCCTTGCGTCACTGGAGCCCGGTTCGCTTTCATCACGGCGCAGCTGAAATCGCAGGCCGCGTAGCGCTGCTGCAGGACGCGCCGCTCCAGCCAGGCGAAAGCGGCTTGGTGCAGCTCGTGCTCGATCGGCCCGTGGCCGCGGCTGTCGGCGACCGTTTCGTGATCCGCGCAGCCAATGGCGAGTGCACGCGGGGTGGCGGGTGGATCGTGGACCTGAGGCCACCGCAACGCCGCCGCAAGCAGCCGCGCCGCCTGCAGCAAATCGAAGCGATGGCGCTGCCCGACGACGATGCCTCGCTGGCGGCGCAGCTCGCCCGCTGGCCTTGGTACGTGGACAGCGGCGCATTCCGGCGCGATCGGGCGCTCGCCGCTCTGCCTGCAGTGGCTGCGGTAAATAGCGGGCGCTTCCTGTTCGGCGAGGCGGCTTGGGCTGGGCTCGCTTCCTCGGCCCTCGCGGCCGTCACCGCCTTTCACGAGCGGCACCCGCGGCTGCTCGGTCCCAGTGCCAAGCGCATCCGCGAGACGCTCGATCCACCGCTGCCCGATGCTCCAGCCGCCGCGCTGTTCGATGCGCTCGTCGAACGAGGAGCGTTTGTGCGCGAAGGCGGCGCCTATCGCCTGCCCGGGCATCGCCTCGGCCTCGACCGATCGGACGAGCAGCTCTGGCGGCGTGCCGCTCCGCTGCTCGGCGGCGAGGCGCGGTTTCGGCCGCCCTTGCTCGCCGAACTCGCGTTGATGCTGGCGGTGCGCGAATTCGATCTTGGCCGCGTGCTGCGGGCGAAGGTGCACGAAGGCGCACTCGCCGAAGTGGCCGAGGGTCGCTTCGTGCTTGCTGATGCGCTGCGCGAAACCGCAATCATTCTCGCCGAGCTTGCGGAACAGGGGGAGAATCGCCTGTTCGGCGCCGCGGATCTGCGTGACAGGCTGGGCAATGGCCGCAAGGTCGCCATCCAGATCCTCGAATATTTCGACCGGCAGCAGATCACGGCGCGACGAGGGGAGATGAGGACGCTCGATTCCGCTCGTCTGGCGCGCTATCGCGAGCGCAAGGGCACGCCTGCCGGGCAGGCGAGCTGAGCGAGGAAGAGAATCGTGCCCGGTGGCACGTCCGGACTTCAAATCCGGGTGGGGCTGTCAGCCAGTCCCGGGTGGGTTCGACACCCACTCTCTTCCGCCAGCGCTGGCAATCCCGTGCATCAGGGCGTTGCGCCGGGCCCGGGGAGCCCCGCATCGAGCCGGCTCAGCAACAGGCGCAAGATCTCGTGCAGCCGGTCGACCTCCTGTTCGCTCAGGCCCTCGAGCAGCCGGGTGCGCATCTCGTCGGTCACGCCGAAAATTTCCTCGAGCGCGGCCTCTCCTGATTCGGTCAGGCGCAGGTACTTGGTGCGTCGATCCTGCGGGGCAGGGTGGCGCTCTACGAGCCCGTCGCGGCTCAGTGCATCGATCATGCGTGTCATCGTCGGTCCCTCGATGCGCAGCCGGTTGGCGATGTCCACCTGCGCGCTCGGATCGGGCGAATTCATGATAGCGGAGAGCGCCTCCATGCGCGCGGAGCTATGCCCCATGCTCCGCAGCTTTTCATCGATCAGTGCCCGCCAGCGCCGCGCCGCCAGCACCAGCGCAATGGTGAGCCGAACCTCGGGTGTCGAGCCGCCCTCGCGGTAGATTGCGAAGTTCGATCGGTTGGGGCCGGTGTGTTGCTTGTCCGTCATCGGTCCTTTTTCCGAAGGAAATCCATGCTTGTCCCGAACAATGTTGGCTAAGTCTTGGCTTTGCCTGCTTCAAGCGCAACCGTCGCGCGAAATTGAGCGCTGATCCCAACGCGAAGCGGATAAACTGTTCGGCCGATTGCCGCCTCAGCCGATCGGACCTCGCAGACTTATCCTACCAGCGGCGGCAGTGCGTTAAACAGCGTTCCGGCGGCGGCGATGGCCAGACCCAGGCCAGGGGTGGTGAGCAAAGCCGGCCGCCTCGCGCGCAAGTAAAGCCAGGCCAGCGTGCCCGCGGCAAGCAAAGTGCAGGGCAGCGCGATCCATCGTGCCAGCGCCTGACCGGGAAACACGATGCTCGCCACCCACAGGATGGTGAATTGCGCCGTCCACACGGCCATTGCGGCAGCGAGCGTGCGCCAATCGTGCCGGTTGGAAAAGCCGCGCTCCATCAACTCAGCCCGGGATCAGCCGCATTACCATGGACAATACGAGCCCCTGGATCGCGATGTAGCCCAGGTAGCGCGCGACCGTGTCGAGCGTGACGTTGGTGGGCGTAGTCAGCAGCCCGCGCCCGCTGCGATAGCCGAGATACGCGCCCATCACCACGCCGATGGCCACGCATTGGCCCTGGTACGCAAGCATGCCGAAAACCGTGGCCCCTTGCCCGGTCGCCTCTGGCGCGAGACCGGCGGCCTGCCAGCCGGTCACGTCCCAGTACAGCGCCGCAACGGAGCAGGCCGAAGCTGTGGCGCAGGAAAGCCAGGGAAGCTGGCCGGGAGTGGCGCCCTTTTCGTGCGCGGCAAGAAAGCGGCGAGACAACCAGGCCAAGGCCAGCGCCGCGACCAGCAACGCGGCAATGCCCGCAGTCTGGCCGAGACCGGGCGCCGCGATCCACACTTCCGGATGGATGCCGTAGAGGTAAAGATAGCTGAACAGGCCCATCAGCGCGATCATGCCCAACACTACGGCGAGCACGTTCAGCGCCCACCAGCCGTGGCTCCTGGGCCCGGTGATGGCGATGGGTACAATGATGCCGGCGCCAATATCGGCGGTTTCCTGCTTTATTGGCGGGTCGGTATCCCACAGCCAGCGCAGCACGCAAATTACGGCGATCACCCCGCTGGTGACCGCGAATGCATAGGCTTGGACGGTGAGGGCCAGGAAAAAGCCGGCGGTGGTCACTGCCGCGCCGATCGGCCAGGCCGAGGGGCTAGGCATGATCTGCAAATATTGCGGCTCGGCGTTTATGGGAGACGTGACGAGCGTCTCGCGCAGACCTGTCGTCGAATTGGGCAGGAAGTAGCGCCCCTCCTCCACATCCTTGCAGATGCCGGGATCGTCCCACAGCGGGTCGCGGCTCTTGACCAGCGGAATCGAGCGGGTGGAATACAGCCCTGTCGGCAGCCATTCGAGCGTGCCGCCTTTGTAGAGATTGCCCGCATCCTCATCGGTGGTGAAGCGTAAATTGCGCGCGAGGTCGATGAGGAACAGCAGCACGCCACCGGCAAGGATGAATGCCCCCACGGTGGAAATGAGGTTGAGCGTGTCGAGGCCCCTGTCCGGCAGGTAGGTGTAGACCCGCCGCGGCATCCCCATGAAGCCGGTCAGGTGCATGGGCAGGAAGGTGACGTGCAGGCCGGTAAACATCAGCCAGAACACCCATTTGCCCAGCCGCTCGGACAGGCCGCGCCGGCTGGTCATGCCGACCCAATAATAGAAGGCGGCGAACATCGGGAAAACCATCCCGCCGAGCAGCACGTAGTGGAGGTGCGCGACGATGAAGTAGGTGTCGTGCGCCTGCCAGTCGAACGGGACCATGGCCACCATGACGCCGGTGAGTCCACCCATGGTGAATATCACAATGGAGCCGACCACGAACAAGGCAGGCGTGGTCCAGCGGATGCGGCCGCTCGCCAGAGTGGCGATCCAGCAGAACACCTGGATGCCGGCTGGCAGGCTGACGGCCATGGAGGCGGCGGAGAAATAGCCCGTGGAGACGCGCGGCATTCCGGTCGAGAACATGTGGTGCGCCCACACGCCGAAGGAGATGAACCCGGTCGCCACCAGCGCGACTACGTTGAGCCGATAGCCAACGAGCGGCACCTGCGCGATGGTGGCCACCATCATGCTCATCAGGCCCGCGGCAGGCAGGAAGATGATGTAGACCTCCGGGTGGCCGAAGAACCAGAACAGGTGCTGCCACAGCAATGGATCGCCGCCACGGGTGGGATCGAAGAAGGGCCAGTTGAAGGCGCGCTCGAGTTCGAGCAGCAGCGTGCACAGGATGACGCTGGGAAAGGCGATGACGATCATCACCGCGAACACCAGCATGGCCCAGGCGAACATCGGCATGCGATCGAGCGTCATGCCCGGCGCACGGGTCCGCAGCACGCCGACGATGATCTCGATCGCCCCGGCAATGGCGCTGATCTCGATGAAGCCGATCCCCAGCAGCCAAAAGTCGGTGTTGATCTCGGGGCTGAAGGCGATGGAGGTTAGCGGCGGGTACATGAACCAGCCGCCATCGGGCGCAAGGCCCACGAAGATCGAGGCGAAGAAGCACAGCCCGCCCACGAAATAGGCCCAGAAGGCATAGGCGGAGAGGCGGGGGAAGGGCAGGTCGCGCGCGGCCAGCATCTGCGGCAGCAGCATCACCCCGATCGCCTCTACCATGGGTACGGCGAACAGGAACATCATCACGGTGCCGTGCATGGTGAAGAACTGGTTGTACGTGTCCTGCGGCAGGAAATTCATCAGTGGCGCGGCGAGCTGCACGCGCATGCCCAGCGCGAGCACGCCCGACAGCAGAAAGAACAGGAACGCGGTGGCGACGTAGAAGAAGCCGATGTAATTGTTGTTGACGACGGTCAGCAGCGCCCAGCCCTTGGGCGCGGCCCAGATCCGCTCCAGCTCCTCCACCTCGCCCTCCGGGCGCGGGCTTTGCGCGGGAAAATGTCGGTAGAGATCGTGGTCGAAGCCCGTCTCCGACCTGCGCGCGCCGCCGGCCGGCGCGGCGCCGTCGAGTGGGCTGGTGCTCATTTCTGCTGCTCGAGCCAGGCGGCGATCTGGTTCAGCTGATCGCCCGAGAGCCGGTCATAGGTGGGCATGCGATTGCCGGGCTTGATCGATTGCGAATCGCCGATCCAGCCCACCAGCGTGCCGCGATGGTTAGGCAGGATGCCCGCGCCGAGCGACAGCCGCGAGCCGATATGTGTGAGGTCGGGCCCGGCAAGCCCGTTGGCCTCGGTACCCGCCACCCTGTGGCACGCGCTGCAGCCGCTGGCCATGAACAGCGCGCGACCCTGAGTGGCATCCCAGTCGGCACCGCCACGCAGCGCGCTGTCACGCGGCAGGTCGACATCGGTGTAGACCGCCGGCAGCGGCGTGGTGCGCGACTGGGGAAGGGTGATGTCGGGCTGCTGGCGCGCCAGCCGCGCCGCCAGCCAGGTTTGCCAATCTGCCTGCTCATGCGCCACGGCGATGAAGCCCATCAATGCATGCGGGCCACCGCAATATTCCGCGCATACGCCTCCGAACCGGCCGGCTTCGCTCGCCTCGATGCGCAACAGGTTGGTGCGCCCGGGCACCATATCCTTCTTGCCCGAAAGGTGCGGCACCCAGAAGCTGTGGATGACATCCGCGCTGCGCAATTCGACTACCACCGGCACGCCCACGGGCAGGTGCAGTTCGTTGGCATCGTCGATGACCACTTCGCCCGCTTCGTCCAGATATTGAACGCGGAACCACCACATCTCGCCGGTCACGCGGACGCGCATTTCCTGCCCGGTAATGGGCTGGGTGAGCGAGGCCGTGAGCGTGAGGCCCCAGATGAGCAGCGCGGTCAATACTACGCCCGGAAAGGCGATGCCGCCGATCCAGACCGCCCGCTCACCGCCGAGTTTGTCCTTGATCCAGGGTGGGCCCTTGATGGCAGCCCAGAGCGCGGCCACGACGATGGCCGTTACCACCAGCGCCATGCCAACCAGAACCCAGGCGAGCAAGGTAACATCCTCGGCATAGGGTCCGGCCGGGTCGAGGACGGGAGGGGGCCAGCCCCACACGGCTTCAGGCATCGATAGCTTCATAGCAGGCGCTAAATTCGGTCATTTGTCTTCACCGCCGTCGTTGAGGCTGTAGAGATACGCCGCGATGTCGCGCGCCTCGGCATCGGTAACGGGCATTGGCGGCATGGTCGAGCCCGGCTTTGCCGCCGGCGCGTTGCGGACGAAGTGCGCAAGGTTCTCGGGAGTGTTCGGCAGCGCGCCCGCAATCAGCCCTATATCGTCGAAACCGGCGAGTGACGGGCCGAGGCGGCCCCTAGGCCAGGCAATGCCGGGAATTTCGTGGCAGGCGCCGCAGCCCGTTTCCTCGATCAGCGTCTTGCCATTGCGCGCGTCGGCCCCGCTTGTCACGTAACGCGGACCGGGAACCTCTTTGCATGCCGCCAGCAGCAGTAGACCCAGCCCCAGCACTCGCCGGAATGAACGGTCCGGCGCGCGCGGAAGCGGCCTCGGTTCAGACCCCCACATCCACCCGGGAACCGCGATCGTGCTCCGAAGGTTCCCGCACGAGATGATCTCCCCGCTTATTTCCGCTCGCCCGTCGCGGCGATGGTCGGTTCCGGCTGTCGCGGCGATCGGCATGATCACCGGATGCAGCGATGCTGCGCCTATGCCCTCTGCCTGGGAACAGACTGGCGAACTCGTGGCGCTGAGTGGCGGGAGCGCCGGTGCGCGCGGGGCCTGCACCACATGCCACGGGCTTGACGGCGGGGGTGATGGCGAGCTGTCCCCTCGGCTTGCGGGGCTCGATGCCGGCTATATCGCGCGCCAGCTTGAATTTTTCTCGGCCGGCTACCGGCGGCACCCGCAAATGGTGTGGATCGCCGACCAACTCGATTGGCCTGCACGACAGAAAGTCGCATTCTATTATGGCGGGCTGACGGTGCCGGAAGGCGCACGCACGCAGACCCTCCCGGCAGCCGCCTGCTCGGCGGCGATCGCACGGCTCTATCATGAAGGCGATCCAACGCGCGGTATCGAATCCTGCGCCGCTTGCCATGGCGACGAAGGCGCGGGCGCGGGGGCAGGCAATCCGCCGCTTTCCGCGCAGCCAGCCAGCTACCTGGCCGAGCAGCTACGCCAATGGCGCAAGGGTGAGCGCTACGGGGACCCGCTGGACTCCATGACGCATGTCAGCCGGCTTCTGGCAGAACAGGAGATTGATCCGCTTGCGGCCTATGCTGCCCATCTGCCAGGCTCCAGTTCGTATCCGGAACCTCAGGCAGCATGCCCGCAAACACGTCGTCCCGATCCCAGAAATGGTGCTTGATCGCCGCAAGCGCATGCGCGGGGATGAACAGCGCCAGTACGACCACGCTGGACACGTGAATGTCCTCGGCGAAATCGAGTATCCAGAACTGCCAAGCGGGCGACAGGTCGTGGAACGGCATTTCGGGCACCGGGACGAAGCCTGCAAGGTACAGCGGTTCGGCCGGCTGGATGGCTGACCACAGCGCCCAGCCGCTCACCGGAAGCAATACGAACATCACGTAAAATACGCCATGGATCAGGTGCGCCACGTTGGAGCGCCAGCCACCCTTGTCGGCATCGTTGATGGGGCCCGGCACGATCAGCCGCCACCAGAGCCTGAGCGCACCCAGCAGCAGGATGGAGAGACCTATGCTGCTGTGCGCCTGGTAGGCGTCAAGTTTGTCGGGTCCGACCAGGTAGCGCTGCATCCACCAGCCCGAAGCGAGCTGGAACATGACCAAGCCAGCCATGACCCAGTGGAAGGTGACGCCCACCGGCGTGTACTTGCCGCGGTCGCGGTAGCTTCGCGACCAATCGCGCAGGTGTTTGCCGAGCGTCGCCACGCCACTCAGCGCGCGGCACCGCGAGTGGGGGCCAGCCCAAGCGAGCGGTAGAGAATGGCGCAGGCAGCGAGGAGATAGATTGCCGAGGCAGGCGCCCACATGATGATGCCTGCGAGCTGCTGGTCCTCAAGCGGGCTGAGTCCCCAGGCCTGCGTCGTCAGCCAGTGAGGCGCATAAAGTGCGCTTCCGGCAAAGGTGAGCAGCGCGCCAAGAAGGCCCGTGACGACCATCGTGGCGAGCAGTGCAATCACCGCCGCAACCGCCTCTCCTTGCCGCGCGGCCGTCGTAATGCCCGCCCACCATATCGCGGCGCTCGAAATCATGCTGATTTGCATCGCCCAGAACACAGCATCGTTCGACAGAGCCGCGGAATAGAGCGGAGGCGCATGCCAGCCCCAGAAGATCGTCAATTGAATGCCCGTCCAGGCGGAGAGCGGCAGACGACTGGCCGCGCGTGCGATAATCGGCAGCGCAGCGAGCAGCGAGGCGAGCACCGTCACCAGCAATACGTGATGCAGCGTGCGCACGGTGAAAAGCGCTGATCCCATCGCGCAGAATGGGGAAACAAACAGGAAAGCAGTGAGCGCGATAGCGCCGAGCAGCCTGGGTTTGGGACCTGTGCGCACCGTCGGCGCCAGCCCGACAGCCAGCAGCGCAAGCATCAGGGCGGCGAGCAAGATCGGATCGAGGTTCCACCGGGCGAGCCATTCGGTCGGCAGCGGCGCCGATCCGCAATAGGGAATCCATGTCTGCGTGGGGCTGCCGGTCATCGTGCCGGCCCTTATTCACGGCGTGGCGCCAGACTGCAAGCTCGGGTTTGGCTCGCCGAAACGGCGATAGGACATGCGTTCCCCCGTGGCATGGACGCCCGTAAGGAGGAAGTTGGTCGCGCGGCGCTCGATCTCGCCCTCATTCTCCAAGCTGGCCATGGTCCGGCTTACATGAACGCTGGTGGAGCCGATCAGATCGCCGATCTCCTCCTGCGTAAGCGGCATGGGCAGCCATTCCGGAATCTCACCGCCAGCGCTGAACTCATCGTGCAGATCGAGCAGCAGGATGCGAAGGCGATCCTTGGCGGGGAGCGAAATCAGAGCGCGCACGCGCTGGGACACCCGCATCGCACGCCGGATCTCAAGTTCGCCGATTGCGCCCGCAATGCTCTGCTCCTTGGCGAGCAGCTCGGAAACACAAGCACGGTCGAGCACCGTGACCTCGGTGCGTGCCTTGAAAAGGATATTCTCTTGCGCATCGCTGCGCTCGGGCCGGCTCCAGTTGCAAATCGCCCCCGGGCCATAGAAGTCAAAGATGTGCCGCTTGCCCCCAGGCAAGAGCGTGAAGTCGAAGGCGAAACCCTCCTCGATAACGTAGAGCCGTTCCTCGAGCTGACTTGCGGTCCAGATGGGCTGGTCGCGTTCGAAACGGAACCGCTCCAGCGCGCATTCGCGCAACGGCGCGAAGTTCTGCCACGGGGCGAACGGCTCGAGTCGCTTCAGAAGCGGTTGCAAATCATCCATCTGAGGCAGATCGACAGCGTCCAACAGTTCCATAACTCCGACGAATTGAGTTAGAAGGTTTACCTTTCGGTAATTACGTTGAACATAGGTAAGCGGTTTAGGTTCTTTAGAAAAGGTACTTTTTGGCATCGATGGCTCGTATATGAGGTGCTTATTGTCTCCTTTTGGGACGGGTAATCCGCGAATGCTTGTACTCATGCAGTATCGAGGAGTGCGCTGGAGCTTGGTGGCCGCATGTTACAGGGCTGCCCGGGGAAGACTGCCCTTCCGAACGACGGACCGCCTCCTGAGCCGCGAGGCACAAGCCAGATCCGGACTCCGCTGAGAGGCAGAAAGCTTTCCAGGCCTGCGCTATACAAGTGCCAAAAGGCGTTGCCGCAGATTACCCAGCTTATCGCGGCACGCAAAAAAAAGGGGGCCCGAACGGACCCCCTTTGGCACGAATTGCCAGCCGAAGCTGGCGGGTACTAGTTGGCGCGGCGAGCGGCAGCCGCAACCGCTTCCGTGGTCGGGTTGCCGAGCGACAGCTCGCGACCATTGGGGAAGCGGATTTCCGCGGCCGACGCGCGGGTGTCTCCGTCGCGAGCCCGGAAGGCATCGACGATGATGTCGGTGCCGGCAGGTAGCGAGTTCCTGTTCCAGCCACGGCGCAGCAATGCGCTCGGCGCACCGCCTTCAACGCGCCAGGTCTCGCCCTTGGCGGTGCGGATGTGGATCCAGGAGTGCGGGTTGACCCACTCGAACTTCATCACCTTGCCTTCGAGCCGGACCGGCTTGTTGCGGTCGAACTCGGTGGCGAAGGAATGGTGAGCGGCGGCGCTGATCCCAGTGACCGCCAAGGCGGCACCGATTACGGCTGCGCCGATCTTCTTCATCTGCATGACATCAAACTCCTTAAGTATTGAAACGGGCTAGCGGCCTTGCGGGACGTTCAGCAACGCAGGCTATATCAGTCCTCGCCTTGCTGTTCCAATAAGTCGCCATAAAGCAGTTGTTCAGAGAAGGGTACGCACTTGAACTCAAGCAACTGCGCCTCATCCTCGATGTGCCGGTACAGGACCATGCTCATCTTCCAGGGTTGCGAGTAGATGGTGGGATCATCAATCTCCACCTCGTAGCGCATGTGATTCGTGCCCATCGGCGTGAAGTGCTCGGTCACCGTTGCCGTGTTGGTCAGGTAATTGCCTGCGCGGTCCAGCCACGTGACGCCCGGCATCATCTCGCCGCCGGGCAGCTTCACGTCGCCCGGGCCCTGCGCCAGGGTCACCACATCGAGCGTGTCCCCGTTCCAGCTGCCGTACGAGGTACCCATCCAGGTATCGATCGGCGGGATGCCGACCTCCTCCATGTTCACCACCCGGTTGGCCGAGGCATATTCATACACCATCAGGATGTCGTCACCCGAACCCTGGATGATCTGGAACGGGTGATCCATGTAAGTCGCACGCGGGATGCCGGGCAGATAGCAGGCAGCTTCCGGATCCCACTTGATCAGGTTCTGCCGGTTCTGCTGCAGCCGCTCCATGGCGGCCTCATTGTAGGGGATCTTGCCGCCCTCGACCACACCGAGCCCTGCCGGGATCGCGCCTGTGGCACCGACCTGGCGGTCGGCCACCGGGTTGGGCGCCGCCGAATGCGGCTCCACGTTCCAGTTGGCGCCGTTCGTCACCTGCCAGACGCCGTTAAGGTTCGGCTTGCCGTCCAGCCGCTCGGCCTGCGCCTGCTCCTGCGCAAGCACCGGGCTCTCGGCAAGCGTAGCAATCGCGATTGCCGCAGACGCGATCGTCGCGAAACGATGAATCCCCCTCATAAACTCTCCTGTCATCAGACTATTGTTCGAGCGAAAAGACCCTAATAACGCCGCTGGCGTTGATGGCGACATATTGTTGGCCGTCACTTCCCAGATACGTCATCGGATTGGCATTGGCGTTGCCGGCGAGAGCGGCTTCCCATAATTGTCCACCGGTCTCGGCGTCAAAGGCGCGGAACCGTTTGTCATTGGTGGCACCCACAAAGACCAGGCCGCCAGCAGTCACGGTCGGTCCGGCGCTGCCGGCATTTCCGAGCACCTGCCTGCCTTCCGGAAGCTCGGCAAACATGCCCAGCGGAACCGCCCACTTGATCTCGCCGGTATTGGCGTCGATCGCGGTCAGCCGCGCCCATGGCGGCTTGTAGCACGGAGCGGTCGGGCCGACGGGGCGCCCGGCCTGGTCATATTCGCCGCTGATCGGCGCCGCGAAGGAGAAGAACGGCCCTTTGCCGTCGACGCTCGCGCGGTCATAATCGGGCGCCGAGGTGGCATCGAAGCTGTAGGGCTCGTCGCCTTCCACCTTCTCCACCCAACCCACCAGCGAAGTGTCGAGCGCGTTCACATAGACCATGCCCGTATTGGGATTGGCCGCAGGGCCGCCCCAATTGACTCCGCCAATGCCACCCGGAAGCTGGATGGTGGAGCGTGGGCTCGCGTCGGTCGGCTTGAACATGAACGGCGTGAAGGGCCCGGCATTGATATAGCCCCCGGCCTTGTCCCACATTGCATAGCAGGCCGCCGAGTGGCCGGGCGTGGTGTCTTCGGCCGTGACGATGTCCTGGTAGGTCATCTGCACACGGCTGAGCGGCGGCGTTACCACGGGGAAGGGCTGCGTGGGGTGGTAGTACTCGCCCGGAACGTCGCCTGGCGGAACGCGGCGCTCTTCCACCGGATGGACCGGCTCGCCGGTCTTGGCATCGAGCACGTAAAACAGGCTCGACTTACCGACATTGGCGAGCGCCTTGGTTTCGCCACTGCCGCTCTGCACCGGAATGAGTGGGCCAGCATGGGACATATCGATATCCCACACATCGTGATGCACGGTCTGGAAGTGCCACTTATAGGCGCCAGTCTCGAGATCCACCGCCACGACCGAATTGCCGAACTCGTTGGTGCCGGGCCGGTCACCACCATAGTAATTGTGCGCTGGGCCCGCGATAGGCAGGTAGGCGGTCGAGGTTTCAGGATCGACCGTGGCCATGAAGCCCCACATATTGGTGCCGCCTCGGCCTTCCTCGCCCCCACCCCAGGTCTCGTTGAGCGGCTCGCCAGGGCCGGGTGTGGTGTCGAACTCCCACAGCTTGCGTCCCGTCACCACATCAAACGCGCGCGGATTGCCCGCTGGGCCCTGCGGGTTCTCCAGCGAAGCCGCACCGATGATGGCGACATGGCCGCTCACGGTGACCGCGCCGCCATAGCCAACACCTACGTCAATCGAGCCGTTCTCGCCGAACCCGCCGACAGGCTCACCACTCGCCGCATCGAGCGCAACCATGGTGGAGCCGGCCATGACCATGATGCGCGCACCATGTTCGCCATCGCCCGGCCAGTAGCCGACCCCGCGGCCAGAAAAGCCGTTGCCGCCGCCACCCTGCTCGGCAGCGCGCTGGGCAGCCGAGGTGGCGCGTTCATGCACCCAGATCTCCTCGCCCGTCGCACCGTCGAGCGCCACGATGCGGTTGTTGGCGGGCATGTACATGATTCCGTCCACTACCACCGGGACGGCTGTGTTAAAGGTGCGCAACGGGTACGACCACGCATCGGCGAGGCCATCCACATTGTCGGCGGTGATCTGACTAAGCGGGGAGAAGCGAGTGGCCGAAAGGTCACGGTTGATGGTTCGCCAGTCGCCTTCGGGAATGGTGTCCTGCGCCAGCACGGCCGTTGCCGCGCTACAGGCCAGTAACGCCGCCAGTGACAGACCGCCGGCAACACGCATATTCTTCTCCCGATCCATTGCGCGAGCACACGCCGCGGAAATCGCGGCCGATCGCGTCTTGTTGATTCTGTCCTAAAGCCCTATGGCGCTTTTGACAATGGCTTGCGACGTGACATAGGGCCGACAAGTGTTCTGGTCGCGCTACAAGTTCGGCGCATCCGGGTGGATTGATCTGCATCAATGATCGCCGGAGCTATATAGGCATGTAATGCGAGCCCTTGGCGTATGTAACGGTAATTTCATTCGGCAAGAGGACCGTGTTGGCCGATAGGGTGGCACACTGTCCGGGGCCTGGCGAGAACCCGCGCTGGGCGAGTTTTGGGGGACGAAAAATCTGATGGGCGACTTACTGTACAATTTCACCGAGTGGCTGCGATCCACTTTCCTCGTGGAGTTGGCGCTGTGGATCTCAGACACTCCGCTCAGCTTTTGGATCGTTACGAATTTCTGGACGATACCGATCATCCAGGTCGTGCACATCCTGTCGATTGCCGCGTCCTTTGCTGCGGTTCTGATGATGACGTTGCGTGTGTACGGCCTGGCGGGCCACGCCACGCTCGACGAGACCTCGCGTCGCTACACCAAGGTGCTTTGGTGGGCGCTCGCGCTCTTGGTCCTCTCGGGGATAGGGCTCATCGTGGGCGAGCCGGTGCGCGAGCTGATCAACCCGATTTTCTGGATCAAGATGGTGCTGGTGATCGTGGGCGTGATCGTCGCCCTGTCGTTTGCCCGCAGCATGCGCGGGCAGATAAGCCACGATAGTTTCGTGAGGGGCGGCGAGGTCGTTGGGGGCGGCACCAAGGCCACCGCGGCCTTCCTCGTCATCCTGTGGTGTTTGATCATGGCCGGTGGGCGCTGGATCGCCTACGCGCCGGTCTGAGGGGGTAAAAAGCGCAACATGATGTATCCTGAACCCACGAATATCTGGGAATCGATTGAATATTCCTCGCTCGGCATCACGATCGCCGAATCGGGCTGGATATTCCCCACTCTCGAGACCATTCACGTGATCGCGCTGGTCACCGTGATCGGCACGATCGCCCTCGTCGACCTGCGGCTGGTTGGCATGGCCAGCAAGGCACATCGAGTCTCCCTGCTGGCGAAGGACACGTTGCCTTGGACCTGGGGCGCGTTCGCCCTTGCCGCGCTCACCGGCGGCCTGCTGTTCATCAGCAAGGCGTCGAGCTACGTCATCAACCCGTATTTCCTCTGGAAGATGGGCCTGCTTGTACTCGCGGGCTTGAACATGGTGTACCTCCATCTGACGACCTGGCGGACCGTTGAGCACTGGGAGCAGGATCCATCCTTCCCGTTCGCGGCCAAGCTGGCGGGATGGCTCTCGCTGATCTTCTGGGTGGGCGTCGTGTTCTTCGGTCGCGCGATCGGCTTTACGCTCGGCTTCTACTACTAATCGCGGCCGATCATCCGATCGCGAAAAGGCCGCCCTCACCGGGGGCGGCCTTTTTCGTTGCGCATCGCGGCCGCGAAGGCGGGCGACAGGCCGGAGAACGACGGATTGCCCTCGCCGGTTAGGAGGCTACGCGTCGCCGACGATCAACCGCATAGGTCGGGTAAGCCATTGGGCACGCCAAGCCGTCGCTCGCCCCATTGTGTGCCGTCTTCCTGTTGCTTCGCGGGGATCCGCCGGGCCAACACGCCGATCATCAGACGAGACGTCCGCCGTGTTCAATTTTGCCTTGTCGAAGGACACGCGGGCGCACCTCCGAGCGCGCGAGGTCCGCGCTCGCTCGCAAATTACGGGTCGCATATCTGAACGACGCCGGGATCGCCCGCACAGGCGGCAGCGCAATGCGGGCGAGGAGCGGATGAGGCGAACAGTCCCGAAGGACCAAACCGGCCTATACGAGTCGGAAAACGGCGCCTTTCAGCGGCCCGTTCACTTCCGGCGGTCAGCCCTGCGGCGCGTGCAGGAGCGGACCCGCCCCACGAGGCGTTCGCGCCTTCTCCATCAATCGGCGAAGGAGGCGTGGCCGCGAGATCGGGCGCCCCGCGCCAGCGCCGAGGGTCGAGCGAAGGGGCGCAAAGTGCCACTACGCCGATCGGAGTGACGGAAAGGAAGACCTGCGACTCACCCGTGCCGCTGTTTGCAACAATCGGAGCCGTTCCGTTCCCGCCCCCGCTTCGTGGCGGTCGTCAGCCGCCGTTGTTGGCGCCCATCGGGCCCCCCAAACGGTCCTGATAAAGCGAGTCGTAAAGCTCGAGTTGCGCGGGATCGAGCCATTTGCCTTTGCCCGAGCCATCAGCGTCAAGGACCATCACTTCGCTCGGCCCCAACTCGCCGACGGGCGGCCAATAAGGCAGCCCTTCGCCGTTGGGATTGCCGGTACGCGCGAAGTTCACCCAATATTGCGACACCTGGTCGGCAAAGGCTTCCTCACGCGGGTTGCCGGCCATCTTCTTGACAGAGGAGCCGCCAGGGAAGGTACGCGGCGCGGCCAGATTGTTGAACACATAGGGGATTTCGCCGGTATGCGCGGCGCCGAGATCAGGCCGGTCCTCGTCGTAAAGCGGGTCATGCGTGAAGAAATAGAGCCACGCATTCTGGCCGATGCGATCCTGGCTCTGAGCGAACAGGCGCATGTGCCACGCCATTGCGTCCGAGAACGGCCGCGCCGCCACGCCGACAGCCTCCTCATCGCTCGCCGCCGGATAAGCGGCGCGGCCGAGATCGACCCGCTCGCCCCAGCGCTGCGCCTCACCCTGCTGCCAGGTCGCCAACGTCGTGGGCGGGCCGAAGCCCGACGTGAACGAGCCCTCGTCCTCGTTCGTGCCGACGAGCACGTCGACCTTGTTCTGCCGCCCTTCGGCAAAGACCCTCGAGAGGTCCTCCGGGATGATGTGCCCGTCGACGATCATGCCCTGGCCGCGCAGGCCCATGGCGATCGTCTCGGCGGGTAGCGCGCGCAATTCGGCCAGCGAATTGGCGCCCAGCTCGCGTGCCGCCTCCACCGCCTGCGCCTCGACCTGGTCGCGCGGGACCATGGGCGCGATGCCCAGGCCCATCCATGCGCCGCTTTGCGAAATGGCACGCGCGAACAGCCCAGCGGCGGGCGGCGCGCCGGTGAGGCCCGCATTCATCGCCGCGCCTGCGCTTTCGCCGAAGATGGTGACATTGTCCGGATCGCCGCCGAATGCCGCGATGTTGTCCTTGACCCATTGCAGTGCGGCGATTGCATCGCCCAGCGCTTGGTTGCCGCTGGCGCCGTGCTCGCTTGCCGCCGTCAGCTCCGGATGCGCGAAAAAGCCGAGCGAACCGACGCGGTAATTGAAGGTGACCATCACCACCCCCTTGGCCGCGAGCTGATCGCCTTGGCTGAACGGCGCCGAGCCGCCACCTTCATTGTAGGCGCCGCCGTAGAGCCACACCATGACCGGGCGCTTCTCGCCAGCGCTCTTCGCCGGAGTCCACACGTTGAGATAGAGGCAATCCTCCGAGATGCCGGGACTGTCGGGCATGTCGGTCGCGGAATTGACGGGGAAGCGCTCCGGGGCGGGGTTCTGCACGCAGCTATCGCCCCATTGCGTCGCATCGCGCACGCCGTTCCAGGAGGCGGCCGGCTGCGGCATTGCCCAGCGCAGCTCGCCAACGGGCGGGGCAGCGAAGGGGATACCTTTGAAGACGGTCACGCCTTCGACCTTGCCCGGTGCGCCGCGCACCGAGCCCAGCCGCGTCACGACCGTGTCGCCCGAGGCGCCGGTGGCAACAGCCGACTGCGCGGCCGTGCCGCCCATCGGCGTGGCGCAGCCGGCGAGGATGGTGAGCATCGCGCAGGCGGCCGCAGATTTCATGGCAGATGAGTTCATGTCATTCCCCGTCGACAAGGCCCCGCTCGGCTTACGCCCGCCAGCTTGCCCCAAATGCTGCGATGTTCCCTTTCGGCCGCCATCTCAGCAGGTCATTCCAGAATTGGCGAAAGCACCGCCTGTGCTCAGAGGCCGCCGCCGGAAGGTGCCTCGGCCTGCACTTCCTCGAGTTGCCCCGCGCGCGACGCGGTAATGTAGTTCCGCACCTGCACATTGCCCTCGTGGCAGGCATATTCGAAGAATTCGTAGTCATCGTCGCGCGTCCAGTCGAGCCGGGCGGTCCAGGGCGCGGCGAACACTTTCGGGTCCTCGTAAGTCATCTCGTAAACGATGCTGTCCGCACCGGTGACCGTCAGCCGCTCGACCACCTTGGCGTTCTCGCCGGTGGGGATGGTGTTGAACGGTGGCACGCCGATGGTCGCCATGTTGAGCGGCGAGGGCCCGCGCTCGTAATTGTTGTCGCTCACGCTGTCGCCAGGCTTGATATTGGTGGTCTCGATGACGAGCGTGTTGTCATCCTCCCAATAGCCGAGCGACTGGCCGAACCAGGTGCGCACGTCGTCTGGCCAACGAGTCTGCTGCAACTCGGCCCACTTGTCCTTGGACACCACGGGAATGACGCGCGCATCATGGATCATCTCGAGCTTGATGATGACATGGCCCGGCGCCTGCATCACGCGGATGCCATTATTGTAGCGGAACGGCATCATCGAGGCCGGGAAGCCGCGCGTGACGCAGCGGTCCCAGGTGTCGAAATCGGTCACCCAGTTGAAGGCGGTGTTTGGCGTCCAGCTCGATCGGCCAGCCTCGTAGGTCTCCTTTGCCCAGTCGGTGAATGCAGGGAGCTTGCCGTTGGCGGGCTCGACGAGCAGCGAGGTGCGCCGGCCCGATGCGTCCGACTCCACCCAGTGGCCCATGCCGATCGTATTGGAATTGTCCTCGGCCTCGTAAGCTGCGTCGGAGCGGTTCGCCTGTTCCTGGCGGGCGTTGAATTCCTCGTCCGTGAGGTAGAAGCGATCGCCAAAATCATCGGGCCGCTGGAATGGCAGGCTGGCGATGTTGTCAATCGGATAGGTGCCGCGCAGGTCCGGATCGCCCCAAGCGGTCTTTTGAGGTGTGAAATCGTCGGAGATCGGCTGGAGCTGGGTCAGGTCTGCCGGCGCCGATTGCTGTGCGGCGGCGGGCGCGCTCAGCGCCGTGGAGGCGAGGGCGGCCAGCGTGGCGGTCGCCAGCACCCTGCCGAACTTGGTTGCTACATTTGCCATGGTCGTTTCTCCTCGAATTTGATTGGTGGCGCGCCCGCACCGATGCGATCAGTCGTCGTTGCCGGCGGGATCCGTCTGCGGGCGCGGGGCCTGCCACGCCAGCGGCTCGGCCATCCGCCCGCGGGCGTATTCAGCCTCGCGCGCGGCGCGGTTGGCAGTGATGTAGTTGCGCACCTGCACGTTGCCTTCGTGGCAGGCGTATTCGAAGAACTCGTAGCTGTCATCGCGAGTCCAGTTCACGCGCGTGGTGAAGGGAGCCTCAAAGACGACCGGGTCCTCGTAAGTCATCTCATAGGTAATCGTATCAGGGCCGATCATGTGGAAACGCTCGACGACTTTGGCCTGCTCGCTCATGGCCACCGTGTTGTTGACCGGTACGCCGCGCGTCGCCATGTTCAGCGGGGCGGCGCCAGGCTGGATATTGGTCGTCTCCACCACCAGCGTATTGTGATCCTCCCAGCGGCCGCGGCTGCTACCCATCCAGGCCTTGACTGGCTCGGGCCACGCCTCGGCCTCGTCCTCGCTTTCGCCGCTGACCGGAATGACCCGCGTGCCCAGCATCTCCAGCGCGATGGTCACGGTGCCGGGGGCCTGGAAGATGCGGATGCCGTTATTGTAGCGGAACGGGAACATGGAGGCGGGAAAGCCGCGGCTGATGCAGCGGTCCCAGCTGTCGAAATCGGTCACCCAATCGTACGTCTGCCCCGGCGTCCAGCTGGACCGGCCAAGAGCGTTGCGGCGGATGCCTTCTTGAGTAAAGTCGGGCAGCTGTCCGTCAGCCGGGGCGATCAGCATCGAGGTGCGGCGGCTGCCGGCCTGGTACTCGATCCAGTGACCAAGGCCGATCGTGCCTTCTTCGTCCTCGGACTCGTAGGCCGTTTCCAGCTGTTTGGCCCGTTCCGCCAGAGCCGCCACTTCCTCGTCGTTCAACCAAGCCCGGTCGCCATATTGCGCCGGGCGCTCGATCGGCAGCTCGGCAATGTCATTGATCGGCCAGGTTCCGGTGAAGTCGGGATCGCCCCACGGGGTGGTCGCCGGGCGGTACTCGTTCGCCACTGGCGGCATCGAGGTGAGGTCCTCGGGCACCTGCTGCGCCCCGGCGGCGAGCGGCAAAGCAAACGCGACACAGGCGAGCAGCGCGCCGGCCGTGCACTTCGACGTGAAGCTGGTGAAACGGGTCATTGCGAAGCCTCCTCCCGCACGTTCCGAGCGTGAACTGGCGCCTGCGTGGCAGTCAGTGCCTCGGCCCGCTCGGCGCGGGAGGCGGTTATGAAATTGCGGATCTGCACATTGCCCTCGTGGCAGGCATATTCGAACATGCCGTAATCGTCGTCGCGCTGCCATTCGAGGCGTGCGGACCAGGGCTCCTGAAACACCACCGGGTCTTCCCAGGTAAACTCATAGATGATCTCGTCCGGCCCCACCATGTGGAACCGCTCGACCATGCGCGCCTGCTCGCTCACGGGCGTGTCGTTCTCGCGCGGGGAACCGGTCGTGCCGATATTCGTCGCAGAAGGTCCGGGGCGGAAATTGGTCGTCTCCACCAGCAGAGTGTTGTGGTCTTCCCAGCGGCCGCGGCTTTCCCCCAGCCAATTCTGGACCTGCGAGGGAATGGCCGCGCGCCCGTTGGTGGGGATGATGCGCGTCTCGTGCACCATCTCCATCTGGATCGCCACCACGCCCGGCGCCTGGAAGATGCGCATGCCGTTATTGTACATGAACGGGAACATGGAGGCGGGTAGGCCGCGGCTGATGCAGCGGTCCCAGCTGTCGAAATCTATCCAGCTGTCGAAGGGCTGGCCCTGCACCCAGGTCGAGCGCATCGCGTCCGAGCGGCGTTGGCCCTCGGGCGTATAGGCCGGTAGCTGGCCACTGGCCGGCGCGGTGATCCAGGACGTGCGGCGGTTGGCGGCGGCGACCTCGGCCCAGTGGCCGATGCCCATCGTGCCGCTTTGATCCTCGTTTTCGTAACGCTGCTCGAGCTGCTCGACCGTCTCCGTGCGCTCGGCATATTCCTTGGGCGTGAGCAATTGCCGATTGCCCTGCGCCGCATCGCGCTGGAGCGGTGTGCGGCCGTTGAGGTGGTCGATCGGCCAGCCGCCGCGCAGGTCAGGCTCACCCCATGGCGTCTGCTCGGGCCGGTAATCGTCCGATGGCGCCGGCAGCACCGTCAGGTCCTCGCCTTGCGCATGCGCGGCCGGGGCAGTGATAACCGCTGCCGGCGCGCACAGCCAAAGGAGGTAGCGGCGCTTCACTGCCCGCCCCCGGAGCCCTCGGGCAGGGCGAAGGTCACGTATTTGCTCGGCCCCGGCTCGGGCAGGCCCAGCCCGCCGGCGAAGTGACCAACGCCGCCCACGGGCACGGTGATGTATTCCCGCCCATTCACCTCGTAAACTGCCGGCACGCCTTCGGTCGCCGCGTCGAAGCGATGCTCCCACAGGATCTCGCCCGTATCGGCATCGCGCGCACGGAAGGCGCGGTCGGTCGCGGTGCCCACGAACAGCAGCCCTCCGGCCGTCGCCACCGGACCGCCACGCGGCGTCTGCGAGCCCACGCCGGTGATGCCCTGCTGCTCGAGCGTCAGGATCTCGCCATTGGGGATCGACCACAGCTTGTTGCCGGTGTTCATGTCGTAAGCGGTGAGATTGGAGAAGGGCGGCTTGATCGCGACCATGCCGTTCGATTGCAGCATGAAGTTGACCGGCCACCGATAGGGGAGGTCCTCGGCGTCAGCGTTGGGCATCGCCGCCTTGGCCTCGGGCCGATTGTCCGGATTGATCTTCAGCAGAAGCGGCAGTTCGCGGCTGACCACATAGATGCGGCCGCGCTCGGGATCGGCGGCGATATTGCCCCAGTTTGCGCCGCCATTATGCCCGGGGAAGGAGATCGTGCCCTGAATCGAGGGGGGGATGAACGGCCCCTGGCCCCAGCGCGAGGTTGCGAATAATTCACGCAGCTTCTGCTGGTCTTCTTCCGGCAAATAAGGGTTGATGTCCTCGGGCGTGAAGCTCTGGCGCATGTACGGCTCGGGCCAGGTTGGCACCGGCTGGGTGGGACTGGCATGCTCGCCGGGCACGTCGCTCGCGGGCACCGGCGTCTCCTCGATCGGCCAGACCGGCTCACCGGTGCGGCGATCGAAGGCGAACAAATAGCCCTGCTTGGTCGGCTGCACCAGGATGGGGATACGCTGCCCGTCCTTGGTGATGGTCATCAGCTTGGGCGCGGCGGGCAGGTCGAAATCCCACAGATCGTGATGCACAATCTGGTAGTGCCACACGCGCTTGCCCGTCTCGGCATCGAGCGCGATGATCGAATTGCCAAAAAGGTTGTCGCCTTCCCGATTGCCGCCGTAGAAATCATAGCGCGGCGTGCCGGTCGGAATGAACACCATACCGAGCTCGGTATCGACCGTGGATTCAGACCAATTGTGCACGCCGCCGAACTTGTTGTGGTCGGTGGCGGGCCAGGTGTCGTAACCGAACTCGCCCTCCCGCGGGACGGTGTTGAAGGTCCATTTGAGCGCCCCCGTGACCACGTCGTAGGCATGGATGTTGGCGGGAGCCGAGGCATAATCGTAGGCGCCGGCCGGTAGCGACATGACGATCGTATTCTTGTAGATGCGGCCGGGATTGTCCGTCTGCAGCGGGTTGCCCGGCATGACCACATTGTCCGGCAACGCATCGCGCAGGTCGACGCCACCATCGGTGCCAAAGCTCGCGATGACCTGGCCGGTGCTGGCGTCAATCGCGCGCAGCAGGCCGGCATTGAGCACCATCAGCCGTTCGTCCGAGCCATCGGCGCTGCGCCAGTAATTGACGCCACGCGCGCCGATTCGGCCCTCGAAGCTGCTCTGCCAGAGCTGCTTGCCGGTTGCCGGATCGAGAGCGACGAGCTGGCCCGCGCCGTTGATGACGTACATCCGCCCACCACCGACCACCGGGTTGAAGCGTGGCGGCTGTCCGTCGCCCGTGGGGAATTCCCAGGCAACTTCCAGTTGGGCGACGTTCTGCTTGTCGATCTGGTCGAGCGACGAATATTGCGAGCTTTCGCCGCCGCCCAAATAGGCGTCCCAGCCGACATAGTCGAAGTCCTCTGCCGGCAGCGCCTCTGCCTGGCGCGCTTGGGCGCCTACCACCCGAGCATTATCGCCCGGCGCGCCTCCGCTGGTGGTGGTGCTGCAGGCGGCAAGCAGCGCCCCGAGCGAGGTCGCGAGCAAAAGGCGCACTACAGGCCTGCGCGGCGCGCCCGCAGAACCGGCAGGGGTATTCGGCAGATTGATCAAGTCCAGCTCCCAGCATGAGGCGCGCCCGCTATGGGGTAATGCGCCCTCTTCTTCAGACTAGCCGCAATGCGGCGCACTCAACAAGGCTTAAACCGCGCCCAATTTGACAAAATCCGAAAATCAGCGCGGCTGCTCGTCCGGGCCGCCCTGGAGCTCGTGACCCTCCACGCTGCCCTCGATGCGGCCTGTCGCGCCAGCGATCGAGCGCTCGAAAGGGGCTGGGCCGCCATAGATGGTGGAGGTGGTCATCGGGCCGCTTGCGGTGAGTCGCAGGGTGACATTGTCCGCGCTGCGATTGTCCCAATACCAGCCGTGCTCGCCGGTGAAAGCGGGCACGTATGTCCCCTGCATGGCCTGCGCCTTGTCGATGCCGTAGCTCTCGGTGAGCTCCGTGCCGCCCTCGAACGGGTGGCCGTGCATGTCGTAATTGAGCGCGCCGGTCGCTTGCCAGCGGAAGGTCATCGGCTGGCCTTCGGGCAGCGTGTATTTGAACTCGACCGATTCGTACGGTGCGAGCTCGTATTCCCAGCTGTCGCTGACGCCGGGCGCGGGCTGGGGCGTGCTCTCGCTAAGCGTCAGCACGCCCTCGCGCCGCATTCCGCGTTCCAGCTCGGGATTGTCGGGCTCGGCGATCTTGTCGAGCCCGGTCGCGCGCCCGGTGCCCAGCGGGTCGATGCCGAACTCGGCCGGCAGCACGAACAGCACCACCGCAGCCGCGACGGCCAGGACTATCCCGCCGCCAATCAGCAGTTTGGCGCGATTGGAGGTGGCGGTGGTGTGCGCTTGGGTCATGACGCGATATATCCCTCGATCTGGTAGGCGGTGAGCCAAATTCCTGCGCCGATCAGCGCCAGATTGGCGGCAAAGGCGTAGCGCGCGAAGCTCGGCCGCTGCCGCCATGCGTCGAGCAGCAGGACGACAAAGGCGAGCACGATTACCTGGCCGATCTCCACCCCCAGGTTGAACGCGACGAGATTGGCCAGTAGGCCGTTTTCCGACACGCCCAGATCGAGCATTTTGGTCGCAAGGCCAAGGCCATGGAACAGCCCGAAGACCAGCACGGCGAGCCTTGTATCGATGTTCAGCCCCAGCCTGGCAAAGGCGCCGACATTCTCGAGCCCCTTGTAAACCACCGAAAGGCCGATGATCGCATCGATAATGTACGGATTGGCGCCTGCGCCGAGGAGCACGCCGCCCAGCAGGGTGGTGGAATGGCCGATGGTGAACATCGAGACATAGAGCACCACCTCGCGCAAGCGCCGCAGGAAGAACACCACGCCCACCAGGAACAGCACATGGTCGTACCCGGTGACCATGTGCTTGGCGCCAAGGTAGAGGAACGGGACAATCGCCGGCCCGTCTATCGAGCGGACGAAGGCCTTATCGCCCTCCGCCACGTCGTGGGCCAGCGCGGCGACGGGCAGCGCCATCAGCACGAGGACGGCAAGGACCGGCAGCCAGGGCGCCGGTCGGGGCGATGCGCTAATTGTCTGTCTGCTCCTGGTATTCATCAAGCGATGTGCCTGGCTCCGGCCGGATCACGTCCTCGCCGGCATCGTCATCGGGCAGGTTCTCGGGCGGGTAGAGCTGGTGGCAGCCGCGGCAGACATTGTAGAGATTGCCGCCCACTTCAAACACCGCATCGGGGTCGCGTGCAATCGCCGCCTGCTCGGCCTTCATGCCGATCTCCACCAGGCCGCGCGAGAAGTCCATCCAATCCTGCCCGCGCCCTTCCGCATAGAGCGGGGTCATCAGCAAATTGCCATATTCGGTAAGTGCGCCGGCTGCGGTGCGCGTGGCGAGCCAATCCTCGTCGGTCTCGGGGCGGATATCGTGCTCGCCCTGCTCGTCGCTGATATATTGGACCGAGCCCCAGTAGATGTCGGCGGTCGGCTGCACCACATTGGCCATCAATTGCTGGATATTATGCGCCTGGATGTATTCGGGCCCGCCCGCCGCCCCTTGCGCATCCGCCTCGGTACGTTCGCCGCAGGATGACAGCACCAGCGCCAGCGCGGCGATACCGCCAAGCCTCTTTGCGGCCCCGATCCTGCGTGTCATGCCTTTCATCCCGACCCTCTTTCCTTTTGCCGCTCTATACGCCATCCGGCGCACAAATCCACGTGCGAGTGCAGAGCCTCGTTGACAATGTCCGATTTTTTCGGACAGGCAGCCTTCCATAAATCTGCGGTAAAGCCTTTCTGGCGTAGCGCTCTCATTGACAAGAGCCGAAACGAACGGCTCGCATACAAGAAAACGACAGAGGAAAGGTGGTTGCTCATGACCGTATTCGCGAACGAGGCGGGCCGCTGGGCCAAAGCGGGGTTGGCCGCGCTGGGCGTGGCGGCAATGGCAGTGCCGCTCGCCAGCGCATGGGCGGTGGCCGAGGACCCCACGCAGGCTGCCGAGGGCGAGGCGCTGACGGCGGAGCAGGTCGACGCGGCGCGCGAGACCTTCAACAATTTCTCGTGCAGCGCCTGCCACACACTGGGCGACGCCGGCGCAACCGGCCAGATTGGCCCTTCGCTCGACGGCAATGACAGTCTCGACCATGATTTCATCATCAATCGGGTGACGCATGGCCAGGGCGCAATGCCCGGCTTCGGTGGCCAGATTGCCGACGAGGATATCGCCTTGCTCTCGACCTACATCATGCAGGTCAAGAAGTAGGACTAAAGCTCCCGACGGGGCACGGAAGGGGGGCTGCGGCCCCCCTTTTTCGTGGACCAGAGCACAGGCACCGGCTGATTTGTCCGCTGCCCACGTTTGGTCAGGATCATTGCCTGCATGTAGCCGGGCGGGCCCGTCACCTGATCCTGGGTCAACTCGTCCGGATCGTAAGCGAGTTCGCCGCTCATCTCGAGGATCGACCCTCAGGCACGCGCTCGCTGCCGTCTTGCGCCTTGGCCGAGAACATCGCAGCGACAGCTTGGCAGTGTCAGCATATGGGTGGGAGGAGGCAAATGCGGGTAGACCGTCTCAACATGTCCGGGCATTATTCGCCTCACCATCCTGGTGTGCGCCCTGGGCCACGCTCGCTTGGATGATGGGCGAAGCGATCGCGCGAGGAGACCCGGAGTAAAACGCCACGGCTTCTGGCCTGCTTGCCGCTAGCCGCCCGCGCGCTCGGCAGCCGCCTTCTTCGCCGCCTCGTTGAGCACATAGGCGCGGATCGCCTCTGACTCGGCGGCATCGATCCATGGCGCGAAGCTGATCATCCCGCGATGTGCGAGCGCACCGTCCATGACGATGGTGTGCCAGGCCTCCCCGCTGGCGGCGACGGGGCTGCGGAACAGGTCAGGATTGACCGGTCCGCCGTGGCAGATGGTACAGAATTGCAGATATTGCCCTTGGCCGGCGGCCACCTGCTCGGTGGTGAAGGTTTCGTTGGGGCTGCGCACATAAGGGCGCGGCGTGATCGGTGGCAGCGGGTCCAGCTTGCCCGCCCCGCCGATCTTGAAGGCGAGCAGCATGCCGTTCGGCGGCGGGCGACGCATCCAGCTCGTCTCGGTGGCGACCCCCATCGATCCGCCATAGCCTGCCAGCACGGCGACATATTGCTCGCCATCAGCGCGGAAGGTCACAGGGCCCGCCATGATGCCGCGCTGACTGTCGAAGCTCCACAATTCGCGGCCTGTATCGGCGGCGTAGGCGTGGAACAGCCCTTCCGGCGTGCCCTGGAACACGAGGTTACCGCCGGTCGCCAGCGTGCCGCCGTTCCACGGCCATTCACGCTCGATAGACCAGGCGGCTTCCTGCTTCACCGGGTCCCAGGCGAGCAGCGTGCCGCGGGTAAGTGAGGTAACATAGGCGCGGCGCGCCTCGGGCGTGTCGCCGGGCACCACGCCCTCGGGCGGGGCGAGGAACACGACCCCGGTGTTCCACCGCCCGATATTCCGCTCGTAATTGGCATCGTCGAGGTAGGCGGAGGGCACCTGCATCGCCGGGATGTAGACGAGGCCCGTCTTGGGCGAATAGCTCATCGGGTGCCAGGCATGGGCACCGATGCCCGAGGGCATGATGAAGAACGGCTTGTCGGCGAAGCGCGCGGCGGCGACCTCCACCGGGCGCCCGGTCACCATGTCGATGCGCTCGGCCCAGTTCTGTTCGGCGTAGGGCTTGGCGCTGATGAGAGAGCCGTCGCTACGGTCTATGACGTAGAAAAAACCGTTCTTGGGCGCCTGCATAAGCACCTTGCGCATTCGCCCGTCGACCTCGAGATCGGCCAGCGTCATCTGCTGCGTGGCGGTGAAGTCCCAGGTCTCGCCCGGGTTCTGCTGGTAATGCCACTTGTAGGCGCCGGTATCGGGATCGAGCGCGAGGATCGAGGAGAGGAACAGGTTGTCGCCTTCGCCCGCCGATCGCACCCGATGGTTCCAGGGCGAACCGTTGCCGACGCCGATCAGCAGCTGGTCGAACTCGGCATCGTACACGATGGAATCCCATACGGTGCCGCCGCCGCCCATCTCCCAATACTTGCCGTTCCATGTCTTGCCGGCAAAGCGCGCGAAAGCCGCATCGGAAGCGGCGCCATCGGGTCCGTCGGCCGGGTTGCCGGGCACGGTATAAAAGCGCCAGGCCTTCTCGCCTGTCGCGGTGTCGTAAGCGGTGACGTAGCCGCGCACGCCGAGCTCTGCGCCCGAATTGCCGATCACCACCTTGTCCTTGAACACGCGCGGCGCGCCGGTGATGGTGTAGGGCTTCTCCTGGTCGACGGTGACCACGTCCCACAGCTCATTGCCGGTGGCGGCATCGAGCGCAATGAGGCGCCCGTCGATCGTGCCGACGAACACGCGCCCTTTCCACACGGCCACGCCGCGATTGACCACGTCGCAGCAGGCATGCGCGCCCTTGGCGCCTTCCACTTGCGGATCGTAGCGCCACAGCACCTCGCCCGATGCGGCATCCACCGCCATTACCTTGGACCAGGCGGTGGAGAGATACATCACCCCATCCACCACAATAGGTGTCGCCTCCTGGCCGCGATTGGTGTCGAACTCGACCGCCCAAGCGAGGCTCAGCTCGCCGACATTGGCGTCATTCACGTCCGCGAGCGGCGAATAGCGCTGCTCGGCCCAGGTGCGGCCATGGGCGAGCCAATTGTCGGGATCATTCTCGGCTGCGAGCAGGCGCGCCTCGGTAACGTCGCCTGGGCCCGCATCGTTGCGGGGCGCGAGATTAGCGCATCCGGCGAGCGTAAGTGCGGCAATAAAACCGTAAACGTCCCTGATCCGGGCCTTGTTCATCCGCCATCCTCCCCATAGCCCGAACGCTTTTGCGGCGTCTCAAGCACGATGGTTACGACAAGCGCATCTGCTTGACCAGTCCCGCCAGGACGGCGGATCAGGCGACCTTATCGGGCAGATCCCCGCCGTTTGCGAAGGCCTCGATATTGGCGAGCGCACGCATCCCCATGGCGGTGCGCGTCTCGGCATTGGCGCTGCCCAGATGCGGCAGCAGCACGACGTTCTCAAGTTCGAGCAATGCTGGCGGGACTTGCGGCTCGTGCGGGTAGACATCGAGCCCGGCGCCTGCGAGCTGCCCACTCTTCAGCGCCTCGACGAGCGCATCGTGATCGACCACGCCACCACGCGCGGTGTTGATGAGGTAGCTGCCGCGCTTCATCGCCGCGAGGGCACGGGCGTCGATCAGGTTCTCGGTCTCGGCGCCCCCCGGAATGTGCAGCGAGACGAAGTCGGATCGGGCCAGCAAGTCTGGCAGTTCGGGACAGAATGCGGCTTCGAGCTCGCTCGCCAGCGCGTCGGGAGCGGGGCGGCGGGCGTAATAGGCGATCTTCATGCCGAAGCCGTGATGCGCCCGCCGCGCCGTCGCCTGGCCGATCCGGCCGAAGCCGACGAGCCCGAGCACCTTGTCCTTGAGCGCGGAGCCGATCAGGTGCGTGGGCCGCCAGCCGCTCCATTCGCCTGCGCGCAATTCGCGCTCGCCTTCGCCCGCGCGCCGCGCCGCCATGAGGATCAGCGTGAGTGCGATATCGGCTGTGGCATCGGTCAGCACGCCGGGCGTGTTGGTGACCGCGATGCCTCTCGCCTTGGCCTCCGCAATGGCGATATGGTCGAAGCCGACACCGTAATTGGCAATGAGCTTCACCCGGTTTCCGCCACCGATTACTCTGGCGTCGATCCGGTCGGACACGGTGGGGCAGAGCACGTCGAACGCGTCCATCGCAGCGGCAAGCTCGGCCTGGCTCATCGGCGCGTCGCTTGCGTTGAGGACGACATCGTAGCATTCCGCCAGCGCGCGCTCGACCTCGGCGGGCCAGCGCCGCGTGACCAATACGCGAAGCTGCGCCAAGGCTCAGGCTCCCTGCTTGTTGATGAACTGGGTCTCAGCCGCCGTGGAGGCAGGGCCGGTATTGCGCTTGAAGATGCCGCCTTTGCCGGTCTGGCGCACGAACGGGTCGGGATCGCCTTCCCGCTGTTCGAGGCCATAGATCTGGTGCAGGCCGGGATGCTGGCCGAGCCCGCCGAACAGGTCCCGCACGCGCTCGATCCAGCTGCGCAAGGGATCATCATCGGCCAAAGCGGGCGTCTTGCCGACGCTGGCCAGCCACAGGATCGAACCGATGATGCGGTAGTCGGCATAATTGGGCTCGCTTCCGCCGAGGAATGGGTGTTCGCGCAAGGCCATGCGCAGCGGCTCCAGGCTGGCGGAGATCTGCGGCAGCCGGTCCTCGCGCCGGGCCTGGATGGCCTCCAGCTTGTTGCCCAGCATCACTTCGCGCGTGGTGGTCACGTAATCCTGGTCCTGCGGCAGCGATACGTCGCGATAATCGGCGCAGAAGCAGCGCATCCACGGGCCGGTGGCGGTGCTCCAGAACCAGGCATCGAGCGCCTTGGTCAGCGCGGCGGTGCTCTCATGCGGGATCAGCATGGGCCGATCAGGATAGGTCTGGTCGAGATATTCGACGATGCCCCAGCTATCGAGCACCCATTTGCCATCGTCCACGATTGCCGGCAGCCGCTCGGTCTGGCCACCGGTGCGCTCGAGAATGCCGGTGAAGCCGCCGGGCACGATGTCGAGCTCGAAGCCCTTGTGCTTTACTGCAAACTTGGTGGCCCATACGAACGGGCTGATCGTAGCGCCGGTGGAGACCTGCAGGTCATAGAGCGTGATGGTGTTGTTCTGTGCCATGCGGCGATCCTCTCTCTCTTTGGCTTTGTCCGGACTGCTATTGTCTGCGGCGGCAAATGGGAAGCATGACCGCGGTCGGGACAGCCGAAATCGCTTCACTTGCAGCCGAGAGGCCGGCCGCGACATCGGCGGCTGGCTCGTCCGGTTCTTTCTCGGGTTCGGCTCGCGATTGTTCGCAACGATGGCTCCGGCCAGCGGCTTGTCGGACAGGCCGGCTGGCGATGCCGCCCGAGCCGATGCGCGCGATCAGTCTGACCGACCGAGCGAGGCGCCGGCACCGGAGTTAGCCGGCGAAATCAGCCGGCTGCTCGGCCCTCGGCCAGCTTGGCCTCTTCGAGCTTGACCAGCCGCCACAGGGTTTCGAGCAGCGGCGCTGCCACGCCGTTCGCCCGCGCGGCGCGGACGATCTCGCCATTGATCGAATCGACCTCCGTGCGCCGGCCTGCCTTGATGTCCTGCAGCATCGAGGCCTCGTGCGTTGCATGATCGATTACCGAGACTTGCGTGAGCGCATGGATGGCTGCTGCATCGACCGCAATTCCGGCAGCTTGCGCGGCTGCGGCGCCTTCCTCCACCGCCTCCCGGATCAGCGCGCGCGATTCGTCGTGCGCGCCGAGAAAGCCGGGCGTGCGCAGGGTGAGCGCGCAAAGCGGGTTCATCACCGCATTGAAAATCGCCTTGGACCAGATCACCGCGTGGATGTCGGGATCAAGCGTGGCGGGAATGCCGCCCGCGGACAGCAGCTCGGCCGCTGCGCGGGCCGTGTCCGGTGCGCCGCCAAAAGGGGGGTAGAGCCGCGTGCCGCCCTCGCCGTGGCTGCGCACCCGGCCGGGTCCGACGAGGTCCGAAGGCATTGTGCTTGCACCCACGATCACGCGGCTCTGGGGCACGAACGCGGCCAGCGCACGATCATTGCCGAGACCGTTCTGCAGGCTGAGGAGGTGCGTATCGGGCCCGATCGCACGCGCGACACCCTGCAGCGCGCTATGCGTGTGGAAGGTCTTGGTGAATACGACCAGGAGGTCGACCGGCTCGACGATTTCGCCGGGCAGGCGGGCGGGGATGGGCAGGTGCTCGATGCCGCTGCGGGTCTCCAGCTCCAGCCCGGTGCGGTTGATCGCGTCGACATGCGCCTCGTGCACGTCGACGAGCGTCACCGCGCAGCCACCGCGATGCCAGGCCGCACCGTAGAGGCAGCCCATGGCGCCCGCACCGAGGACCAGGACCCGCATCAGGCGTTCTCGAGGTAACCGGCGCCGAGCACCGCGAGGATACGAACGTCGATCGCCAGCCCGTCCGCGCGCATCCTGTCGACGAACCCGTGGATCTCGGCGACAGGTACGCGGTGGACGGCGATGTCCTCGTTCTCGTCACCTCCGCCCGGGCCGACCTTCTCCAGCCCGATCGCGCGGATCAGCGAGAAGCTCTCGCCGACCATGCCGGGAGATGACCAGAACTCGCCCAAATCGGTCCAGTCGCGTGCGCGATATCCGGTCTCCTCCTCCAGCTCGCGGCGGGCGGCGGCCAGCGAGTCCTCGCCATCTTCGCCCGCGCCGTCGCCGATGAGCCCGGCGGGAAGTTCGAGGCTGCGGCGGCCGACCGGCACGCGATATTGGTCAATCAGTATGATCTCGCGCGCTTGCGGCGGACCGTCGAGCGCCATGATCACCGCAGCGCGGATGTTGCGCGCCCGCGTCACGTATTCCCAGCGGCCGCGCTGCTTGGCGATGATCCACTTGCCCGCCCAGCGGATATGCTCGGGCGCGTCGGCGTCGATGATGGTCACAATTCAATCAGCCTGTCCGGAATTTCATTAGTGTCGTCGGCGGCACGCGGGAAGTGCTCGGCCAGGATGGCGCCCACGTCGCGCACACCGGCGGCGAGGCCCTCCGCCAAGCGGCCATGGCGTATGTCCGCGAGCATGTGGGCCATCGCTTCACCCCAGACCTGCGGATCGACCTTCTCGACGATCGCCTCATCGGCGACGATCTCGGCGCGATGCTCACGCAGGGACAGGTAGATGAGCACGCCGGTGCGGCCGCGCGTGCGGCGCTCCGCGCCCACCTTGAACAGGTCGATGGCTCGGTCCTCCGCACGCCCGGTCTTTACGCTGCCGGGCACGAGCGCGAAGCGCAGCCCATCCCAGAATTGCGCCAGCCAGGCGAGGAGGAAGGCGAGGATGCCGATGCTCGAGGCGATGGCGAACACTTCGGAAGGGGTCCAGGCCGTGTTCCAGCTATCATGGAACACGGCGGCCGGGCCGAGCACGAGGTCGGGGAAGAACGCACACAGGGTCAGCAGCGTAAAGGCGAACAGGGCCGACCAGGCGAGGGCGATGTCGCTGTAGCCATCGGACCGATCGGCCACCACAGTGACGATCTCCCCCGAAGTGTGCTGCTCAGCCTGGGCGATTGCCTGCGTTACCTTCGCGTGATTCTCTGCGCTCATCGCGCGCATCACCAGCTCCCGCTCGCGCCGCCGCCGTTGAAGCCGCCTCCGCCTCCGCCGAAGCCACCAAAGCCGCCGCCTCCTCCACCGAAGCCACCGCCGCCGCCGCCATGTCCACCGCGGCCACCCATCGAACCAAGCGCGCTCCACAGCAGGATGTTGCCGACCGAACTGCCCATGCCGTATCGCCGGTGCCTCCGACGACCCCTGCCGCCGCGCCCGAAAATCATCATGAAACCCGCGATCATGGCGATCCAGAAGATGATGCTGCCGATGCCGGGACCTTGCTGACCGGGCTGGTTCTGCCGCGCGGCAGCCTCGGCCTCCTCGATGGCGGCGAGCGTGGCGGGGTCGGCATCGAGCGTTTCGATCATAGCGTCGGCCCCGGCAACGATGCCGCCGCTGTAGTCGTTCTGTCTGAAACGCGGGACGATCACGTCGCGTATGATCCGCCCCGAAATGGCGTCCGTGAAGCGCGCCTGCACGCCGCGCCCCGTGGCAATGCGCAATTCGCGCTGCTGCGGAGCCACGAGCAGCAAGGCGGCCTCTTCGGTCTCGGCACCACCAATGTCCCAGCTTTCCGCCAATTGCTGGGAGTAGGTCACGATATCCAAGCCGTTCAGGCCAGGAACCGTCGCCACGATGACCGCGCGGCCAGTCTCGCGGTTGTAGTTGCGCAGACGCTGGTCAAGCTGCGCTTCGGCAGCCGGGTCAATGACGTTGGCGCCGTCATAGACCGGCCCTTGCGGGCGCGACGGCAACTCCTGCGCGACCGCCTGCCCGGCCAGCACCAGCGCCAGTAAAGCGAGCAGCGGCGCCAGGAAACCGGCCCGCCGCGAGGCGGCCGATTGCAAGCTAGGCAGGCGCATCGAACTGGCCGGGCTCGCCTGTGTCAATTGCCCGTGCCGGTCGCCGGCTGGGCGGGCATGTCGTCATTCGCGGGCGCGGGTTGCGGGGCGGGCTTGGCGGGCGTGGCGCCCATGTCGCCGAAATCGACATCGGGCGCGACCTGCGATCCGGCTTCCGCAGTGAAGGGCTGCATCGGCTCGGCGCCGTAGACGATATTGGCCGCTACCGTGGCCGGGAAGGTGCGGATCGTGGTGTTGTAGTCCTGCACCGCCTCATTGTAACGCGTGCGGGCAACGTCGATCCGATTTTCGGTGCCCTCAAGCTGCGTCATCAGGTCGGCAAAACGGGCTTGGCTCTGAAGCTGCGGGTAGTTCTCTACCACCGTGCGCAATTGTCCGAGCGCCTGCGTGAGCTGATTCTGCGCTGCCTGGAAGCGCTGGAACTCCTCGGGATCCGACAAATCGTCCGTGGTGACGTTGATCGAGGTGGCACGGGCGCGCGCCTCGGTCACATTGGTGAGGATCGTCGTCTCGGACTGTGCCGCGGCCCGCACCGTGCTGACGAGATTGGGCACCAGGTCGGCGCGGCGTTGATACGCGCTCTGCACGTCAGCCCAGCGTGCCTTCGCGTTTTCCTCGGATGTCGGCACCGAATTGATACCGCAAGCCGAGAGCGCAAATGCCGCGGCCACGACGATTGCAGTACGCAACTTTGCTGCGAACGACATTGGCGAGTGATCCTTCGTATCAGGGTGGAGGCAGACTGTGTTATGGATATAGCACACGGTCGTCGGCACGCAAGCCATGCCCGCTTGCGCAGCATTGGCGCGCTAGCGAATGGTGTACATGCCCAGGATTGACGAAGAGGCCTGTATGTTCGACGAGTTCAAGAAATTCATCGCCCGCGGTAACGTGCTTGACCTTGCTGTCGGCGTGATCATCGGCGCGGCCTTCGGTGGCATCGTGACGTCCTTGACCGAGGGCATCATCATGCCACTGATCGGTTGGGGGTTTGGCGATATCGACTTTACCAATTGGTTCATCAGGCTAGGTCCCATTCCGGCCGATTATGCCGGTGAGCGGGGCAGCTACGCGCAGCTCAAGGAAGCCGGCGTGCCGATGATCGGCTATGGCGAGCTCGTCACGCAGGTCATCAACTTCCTTGTCATCGCCTTTGCGCTGTTCCTGCTGGTCAAGACCGTCAACCGGGCGCTCGACGAGATGCTGGAGAAGCAGAAGGATACCGAGAACAGCGCCCGGAGCGATGAGGTGCCCACCGACCCGCAGCTCGATGTGCTGAAGCAAATCCTTTCCGAGCTGCGCGCCAATCCGACGGTTCCGAAGCCCTAGTTGAAGCCTTGATGTCGGCGCTCACTTCACATTGGGCCAAACCGCGCTATATGGGTCGTTGCCGGCTTCGGCCGGCTATGGCGATAAAATGCGGTGTGCAATAGGCACAGCGGACCCGGGGGCAGTACCCGGCGGCTCCACCATGAACTTCGGCCCGGGATTCCGGGCGGTGTTCCTGACGGGGCCGAACCAGGATCGACGTGTGTTGAAAGGCATCGTTTTTGCCCGGGCTGAGTAACCCGTTCAAGGCTCAAAACTCACAAGTGCCAACGACAACGAAGCACTTGCTCTCGCCGCGTAACCTGACGGCCTAACGGCCTGATCTTACAAAGCTACGAGCACGGTTCGGACCGAACCGGGTAACAGAATCGGAAACCGGGGGCCC
>Ga0210040_10000664_pt1 | contig 56063 bp, 70 predicted proteins | sample CryGeyCG12114_NA_FD_185462 | JGI IMG/M metagenome (GOLD analysis project Ga0210040, IMG submission 185462) | Groundwater microbial communities from aquifer - Crystal Geyser CG19_WC_8/21/14_NA (SPAdes) (version 2) | ecosystem: Environmental > Aquatic > Deep subsurface > Groundwater | place: USA...
GGGGACCGCCGGTCCGGTCACCGCCGGAGGGATCCCCGAATCCGAGCTGATCGTGGACTTCTCGCAGTTCGGCGGGACGACGATCTTCTACGGGACCGAGACCCCGGCGAACCCGGCAAGCAACGACCTGTGGCTGAAGCAGCTGTCGGCCGGTCCGCCGGTACAGAACGAGACCCGGCGGTACGACGCGCCGACCCAGAACTGGGTACTGCTGCAGGACCAGCAGATCACGACCGCCCTGCAGAACGCGGCAGCCGCAGCCACCACCGCGAACCAGGCCGGGGTCGACGCACTGGCCGCCCGGGACACCGCCAACACCAAGACCACGACGTTCAGGCAGACCACCCAGCCGCCCACCACCGGCCGGACGGTCGGCGACGAGTGGTACGACACCGGGAACGGGAACCGCCTGTCGATCTGGGGCGGCAACAACCAGTGGAACCTGACCCAGTCTGGCGCGGCGGCGATCTCGGCGACCGCCCGGCAGCTCGGCGCGATCACCACCTACCGTCAGGCGACCGCCCCGACCATCGCTTCCACGATCGACGGCGACTTCTGGATCCGCTCCACCGACAACCGGATCCACCTGAGGGTCGGCGGGGTCTGGACCGAGTCCCGCGACACCGACATCAACACCGCGATTCAGAACGCCGCCACGGCGCAGTCGACGGCCGACGGGAAGATGCGGATCTTTACCCAGACGAGCGCGCCGACGGGGCTCACGTCGGCCGACGTCGGCGATATGTGGATCAACACCACCGCCGGTTCCGGGAATGTCAGCTCGACCTGGGAGCTGATCTCGGGCACAACCTACGGCTGGGTCGCCCGCAAGATCGGCAACGGGGCGGTTCAGCCGAACTCGTTGGTCGCCCGGGACGTGGTCGCGACCGGCTCAATCTCGGCCGCTCTGCTGGAGTCGGTGATGGTGCTGACGACGGTCCTGTCGGCCGGGCCGATCGCCGGTACCCACACCGAGGTCGGTCCCAACGGGGTGAAGGCGTACGCCAACGACCCGGTGGACGGGGTCCCGAACGAGATCGGCACCTTCGGCGGCAACCTCGGCATCCGGAACCCGACCACCGGGAAGCTGGTTGCCTCCATCGACGAGATGGGCATGGCCAACCTCCAGGGCCTGAACGTCATCGGCGGGATCGTGGTCGGCGGCAAGACCCTGGACGAGCGGGACTGGGACCTGCCCTGGGGCATCGTCGGCTACGCTGCCCCGGTCGCCCAGGGCTACTGGGGCACCCAGGAGACCAATCTGGAGATGGGTTACCTGGAGCTGGGTTTCATGCCCGTACCGGGCCGGTCTTATGAGCTACTGGGCGAGCCGGTCGAGTTCTCCTGCTTCTCCGGCGACACCGTGTACAACCGGGTCCGGTACACCACGAACGGCGCTCGCCCGATCGTCACCAGCCCGATCTTCCGGGAGTTCGTGGTCGCCCCGGTCCGCTGGGAGTACAACGGTACCCGCCCGATCACCCTGATGTTCGAGGGTCCGCCAGCCGGGGTCACGGTCACCCAGCCGTGGCGGTTCCTGCTGAGCTACGCCACCGGGGGTGTCCCGACTTCGACCCGCGCCCGACTGGGCACCAACAGCGCGCGCTACTGGATCAAGGACATCGGCCCCCAGCGCACCTCGATCGGCGTGCCCTCTGCCGGTGGCGGCACCCCGGCTGGCGGGACTGCTCCGCCTGCTCCTGCGCCCACTCCAGCCCGTATCACGGACACCAAGGAGTGGTACATGGACTGGTCCCGTTCCTGGCGACAGAACGGCAGTTTCCGGACCGATGTCGGGTCCTCGATGTACCAGGGCTACTACGAGTCGTTCAACGGCATCCAGGCGGGCGCGTTCGGCTGGCCCGACCTGACTGGTATCTTCGCCGGGGCCGACATGGGCCGGGTGGAGCTGTACCTCAACGCCGAACACGCGTACTACTTCTCGGGCCTGACCGCCCGGATCGGCGCGCACGGCGTCCTGGGCCTGCCCGCCACGGTGCCGCAGCAGTTCCCGACCTTCGACGCCCACTTCGGCCGTCCCGAGGGCCGCTGGCTGGACATCACCAGCTGGGGCAACGACATCAAGTCCGGGGTCATCCGGGGTGTGGTCCTGTACGCCAACACGACCGACGCCAACTTTTACGGCCGGTTCTCCGGCGTCGGATCCCAGTGGGCCCCCAAGCTCCGCGTCACCTACACCAAGTAGACTGGACCCCATGCCGAACAGCAGCCCTGACCCGATCCCGTACGTCCCGGTCGCTGGGCTACGGGTGCCCGCGACGGTCGTCCCGCGCATTATCCGGGCCCTGCGTGGGGTATACCCGGAGATCACCACCGGGAAGGACGACGAGGCGGCGGTCCGGGCGGTCCTGCTGTATTGGATCGACTACACCGTGACCTCCCACGAGGCGACCCTGGCCGAAAGCGAGGTGGCGGTGGAGGCGGCGATCTCGGAGTTGTTCGAGGATCGCCTCCGACGAGTCCAGGAAGCCCGGGATCGGGCGAAGGCTGCAGTGTCCACGATCCAGCAGGTCCCGACGCCCCCGGCCCCGACGGATCTGTCGCTGGGGGACTTCGCAGGTTACGCACCGGACGTGTTCTGACGGCGGGGAGCGTACCCTCGACGCTGGAGCTACATCCAACGAGAGGAACAGACATGCCCACCTCATATAACGGCTGGTCCGCCGGTGAGGGTTGGTCCGTCGCCGGTGGTCAGCTGGAGAAGCTGATCGTCGCCGGGGAGCCGTTCGCCCCGGGGGTCCGCGCCGGGGACGTCCACGACGTCCTGGAGTACGTCGCCAACCAGATCCACCTGCGGGTCCAGCCGGTGACCTTCGGCCACTCGGCCGACGACTGGGGCTACAGCTACCGGGCGAACGTGAACAACCCGAGCCAGCTGTCGTGCCACGCCTCAGCTACCGCCATCGACTACAACGCCGTGTCTCACCCGAACGGCAAGTCCGGCACCTGGACTCCAGCCCAGAAGGCGGAGATCCTGAAGATCCTGGCTGAGGTCAACAACGTCGTGGTCTGCCTGTGGGGCTACGACGAGATGCACTTCGAGATCCGGGGCACGGCGGCAGCTGTGGCCACGGCTGCGACCCGGGTCCGGGCGGCTGGCGGCTCTGCCTCCGGCGTGCAGGTGTCGGCCAAGTACCCGATCATCGGGCGGATCGCCGACACCTACCGGCGGGTCGGCCCGGCGGTCCTCGGGGTTCCCCTGGGCCCGGAGGTGCCGACGCTGGACCCGGTCGGCCGGTGGCAGAACTTCGAGTTCGGGCGGATCTACTTCCACCCGTCGGTCGACGGTGGCAACGCCCATGCGCTGCAGGGCGAGATCGAGCAGTGCTTCAAGCGGCTGGGCTGCGAGCCGGTGGTCGGTTGGCCCACCACCGACGAGTCCGTCCCGTTCTACGGGAGCACCGGCCGCTACAACCACTTCACCGGCGGGTGGTCGATCTACTGGACCCCCGAGGTCGGCCGGGCCTTCGAGGTCCACGGCCGGATCCGGGATAAGTGGGCCGAGCTGGGCTGGGAGCGCAGCGCCCTTGGCTACCCGATCTCGGGCGAGGTCGAGCAGGCCGACGGCAAGATCATCCAGCGGTTCCAGCACGGCGGGGTCGTCTGGGACGGCGTGTCGGCGAAGGTCATCGAATAACCCGAGGTTCAGTTCACGGCCAGTGGGGCAGGTACACTCGAAGTCGTACACGCTCCACTGGCCGTAACTGGGGGTTCTCTGATGGGCAAGCACAGGGTGGTGAACCAGCCGTCACCGTGGCCGGTCGCCAAGGTAGCGGCGTCCGGTCTGGGCGGGTCGGCCGCGACCGTCCTGGTGTGGGCTGCCACCGAGGTCGGGGTCGACATGCCCGTCCCGGTCGCCGGTGCCATCGTGACCCTGGTCGCCTTCGTCGCCGGGTACTTCAAGCGCGCAGCCGCGAGTGAGTAGGTTCCTGGCCGACGGGTCGATCGCGATACCGGGGGTGGACCTGGTAGCTCTAGCAACGATCAGCGTACCGGGGATCCTAACCCTGGCGGTCCTGGCGGTCCTGTTCGGCTGGATCTTCCCCCGCACCACGGTGACCCGGCTCTGGAAGGAGCTGGACGCCAAGGAGGCGGACAACAAGGAGCTGCGGACCACCCTGGAGAAGCAGGCGGACCTGCTGGAGAAGCTGGTCAACCAGGGCGGCGACGTGAAGGTAGCCCTGCAGGCCACCCTGTACGCTATGCAGGAGATCCAGGTGGCGGGCCGTCATGCGGCGGGTATGGAGCCCCTCCCCCGGAGCGCGATGCAGCTGCAGACGGACAGGGAGACGTGACGATGGCTATCTGGCCGTTCAACAAGGAGCGGCCGATCGAGACCAAGCCGGACCCCGCGACCCGGAACCTGTCGAGCCGGACCGAGCGCCTGGCGGCGGAGTTGGACGCCCTGGGACTGGAGACCCGAGCGGTCGCCCGGGAGGCCCAGCACATCCGCGAGAACAACCACTTCGGGGCGGCCCTGGTCGCTTCGATGGCGAGAAGGAGCCCATCGTGACGCTCGACGTCATCCTGTACGGCCTGGTCGCGGTGACCCTGGCTTACCTGATCTACCGGTACGCCCGGTACTCGGCCTGGTGGCAGACCGACGCTGGGCGGGCCTTCATGTCGATGAAGATCTGCCTGTTCGTCCTGACGATCTACGGGCTGTGCTCGGTGGCGATCGAGGCGGACGGCTGGCGCGAGGTTGCCCGGCCGATCGTGGTGGGCTTGATCTGGCTGGCGCTGGTGTACCAGGTCACGGTGGTGATCGGACGGCAGGGCGGCTGGAGTCGCCGCCGGTCGCTGAAGGACGGGCGCGACTAGCCCGGTTTGCGTATACCGCAAACGCCGTGGTTTAATTGTCCTACGGCCGGAACTGAGCCCCCGGCCCACAGACAAGGAGCACACCGTGGCACTCGACACCTTCCAGATCAACCTCCTCCGCGAGGGCAAGGCGTACCGGGACGAGATCGGGGAGTCCGACCCGATCCTGGACGCGATGCTGGAGCGGGCCCTGGCCTAGACCCACACCGCGACCGCCGTCCCCGAGGCCGACGCCCCGGCCCGCACCCCCGGCACCAGCTCGGGCAGCAGCAACTACCGCCGCACCGAGGAGCCCGCCACCGACAAGCAGCTCGGCTACCTCGCCAGCCTGGTCGGCAAGCTGAACTGGACCCTCGGCCAGGACATCCCTAACCCGACCAGCAAGAAGCGCGCCAGCGAGCTGATCGACCGCTGCAGGATCGCCATCCAGCGCGGCGAGATGAAGCCGACCTTCGCCGACCGGGACCGCCCCCAGCTCGCCCAGGTCACCCGGAAGCCCACGGAGCGCCAGCTGGAGGTCCTCACCGACCTCTGGGGCCAGCGGGTCCACGAGCTGGGCGAGGACGTCCCGGACGACATGACCTTCGACGACGCCTCCGGCTTCATCGACCACCTGCTGAACTACTGCCCGCGTAAGCCCCGGGGCGAGGCCCAGGCCGCCCACGGGATCCGCGCCGGGCACTACGCCTGGGCCGACGCCGAGGGCACCGTCCACTTCTACGAGGTGGCCCGGAACGGCCGGATCTACGTCCAGGCGGGCCCGGCCCGGCACCCGTACAACGGGAAGCTCAACGAGGCGCTGGAGGCCATCAAGGCGGACCCGAAGTCGGCCGCCGCGCTCTACGGGACGAAGATCGGGCGCTGCGGCCGGTGCCACCTGGAGCTGACCGACGAGGACAGCCGGGCGCGGGGCCTCGGCCCGAAGTGCGCCAGCAAGTCCGACTGGTGAGGGGATTCCCGAGGGAGGCCAGCCACGAGGCTGGCCTCCCGCTCTCCCCGATGGAGGCCCGCGCGGTCTACCGCTCGCTGAAGCTCAAGACCGACTGCAAGGCCCCGGGGTGCACCCGGGGAGAGGTCGGGGTGGCCCGCGAGTGGAACCACGGCCAGGGCCAGGCCCCCAGATTCCGGGTCGCCCGGCACCAGGTCGTCAAGGGCGGCGCGTGGTGCACCAACTCCCGGATCGAGGTCCCCCGAGACGCAGTTCGGGGGCTGTGACGGCAGGACCGGTCCCGCCCATGCTATCCTCGTGGTCTGGGTGGGTCGGCTCCTGCTCCAGAAGGCGGCCCGTCACGGGTCGAAGGTAGGGACAGTCGGGTTGCTCCCCCGATCTCTCCCGAGGACCTCCCCGTGGCGGGCCGCCCCATGCGCCCGACACCTCGATTTGCGCGCGACGCAAACCGCATGGTTAAATTTCCGTATGGCCACCGCAGAGATCCCCGCCCCCGGCACCGTCACCTGCGACAACTGCGGCGAGGTGCACCCCGCCGAGTACAGCCACGACGGGGACCACGGGCAGGGCCCGATCTTCGTCGTCTACTGCACCAAGGACGACCTCGCCGACTACTACCAGGAGTCCCGGGTCATCCGCCCGGAGCCCGCCCCGGTAGCGCCGGTCGAGGGTCAGACGGAGCTGCTGCTCCTCCCGGACACCACCCCCACCGACGACCGGAAGGCGGAGATCGCGGCGATCGTCAACGAGGAGTACACCGCCCAGTACGCCGAGGTCGACCGCCACCGGCGGACCGGCTACGGCCAGTGCGCCTGCGGCTGGGAGCCCAAGCGCCCCAACGGAGCCCACGCCAACGTCGCCACCGGGGTCCACGTGAAGATGGCCCGCACGAAGGCCGAGAAGACCTGCCAGGCCAACATCGACCAGCGAATGGCCGACACCCGCCGCCCCATCAACTGAAGGAACCGACACCAGGCTCCCGCCAGCGACACCGGCGGGGGCCGATTTGCGTTCCAAGCAAAACCCGTGGTTTAATTTACGCATGGCCACCACCGAGCACGCCGCCCATTGCATCGACCTCGCCAAGTACAGCGTCCAGGACGAGCTGGACGCCCAGGGCATCGAGACGGCCCTCGACATCACCGACCCCGAGGCCGTCCTGACCATCCCGGCCTGGAACATGACGATGGACGAGGTCGTCGCCCAGTGGCTCGCCGACGGCAACATCACCTGCAACTGCCACTGACCGACCGGCCCCGAGGCCCCGGCTCCCCACGAGGGACCGGGGCCTCGCCATGTCAGGCCAGGGCCCGCCACTGGGCCGTAGTCAGCACCCGGATCTGCTCGTCGGTCTTGGTGGCCAGTAGCTCCCGGACCCGCTCGTCCACCGTGTCCGGCGTGACGTAGTCCCGGACCGTGACCGGCCGCTCCTGGCCGATCCGGTGGATCCGGCGCATCGCCTGCTGGTTGGTGCTCGGCCGGTACGACTTCTCCACGAAGATGCACATGTCGGCCGCCGTCAACGTCAGGCCCTCCGCCACCACGGGCAGGCTGCCGACGATCACGTCCAGCGAGCCCGCCTGGAACGCCTCCACGGCCTTCCGGCGCGCGGGGCGGCTGGTGGTGCCGTCGATGATCGCCGTGGACGCCCCGAGGCTCCGAGATACCTTCGCGCACGCCTGGAGTGTGTCCTTGAAGTGGCCCAGGACCAGGGTCGGCCGGGCGCGGTACTCCAGGTCCGCCGCCAGCTGGTCCAGCTTCCCGCTGCCCCGGTCGCCGGACAGCACCGGGAGCCCGGTGCAGCACTTCGCGAGCTTGACATTGAGCGCGGCGTCGCCCCAGGCGACGATTTCATGGCCCTCCTCGGTCCAGGCGACGAAGTCTCGCTTCAGCGCCCGGTAGACCTTCGCCTGGGGGCCGGTCATCGGGGTCAGCACGGTCTGCTCGGTCAATGGCGGCAGGTCGGTCAGGACGTCGTCGCGGAACCGCTGCAGGAACCTGTCCCCCAGGTTCGCTGCGGCAAAGGCCCGGTAGTGCTCGCACGGGTCAACGGAGCGGCGGCGGGAGCACTCGTCGGTACACCCCAGCATCGATCCGACACTGGGGTTCCCGCCGGAGAACCGGGTGGGGGAGGTGTCGAACCACTGCTCGGCCCAGCGCCAGTACGACCCCAGCTCGCCTCCCCGCTGGGCCCGCTCGGGGTACATCAGCTGCAGGCCGACGAACAGTTCGTGCGCCCAGTTCGGCATCGGGGTCCCCGACGCCTGGTGGACCTGCCCGGCGCGGGCCGCCAGCTGCCGCGCGGTCGAGGTCCAGACGGTCTTGCGACCCTTCAGGTAGTGCGCCTCGTCGAAGATCACCGTCCCCCAGTCCCGGTCCAGCTCGGGCGGGAGCTTGTCGGACATGACCAGGATCTGCTGACCGGTCTTGGTCAGAACCGGGACGGGCTCCTTGCCCTTCTCCTTGGTCACCTTCGGGACCCGCTGGTTCAGCCGGGAGTAGGCGGTGACGGTGACGTCCAGGTCCGGTGCCCACTTCCCGATCTCGGTAGCCCAGGTCCCGGAGTCGATGACCATCGCCGGGGCGACGACAAGGGTCGGGCCTTGCGCCGCCTCCAGCAACTGCCGAGACTTGCCCAGGCCGGGCTCATCCGCCAGGAACGCATGCGGGTGCTCCTTCAGAAACTGGACGCCGTCGGCCTGGAACGGGCGCAGCGGTGACCGGCCCGAGCTTCCCCCGGGCCGGGGTCGGATCCTCGGCATCCCTACTTGCGACCAGACCCGGCGAGTCGCCGGGTCTTCCAGTCGGCCAGTCGACGTTCCAGTTCGGCGGCGTAGCTGCCATCGTCCCGGCGCTTCAGCTGGTCGTGCAGGTTCCAGCCGAACTCCGCCTCGATCCGGAGCATGACGGTGGTGGAGGTGCCTCGTTCGCCGGAGCGCAGTCGAGAGACCGAGGAGTGGGATAGGCCGATGGCCTCGCCCAGTTCCTGGTTGGTCACCCGTGGCGGGGAGGAGGCGGCGGTCTCGGGGGTCGGAGGTGCGGTCATGACAACAGGGTAGCACGGCTGCTTGCGCTGAGAGCAGACTGCCGGAAACGCCGCGTGCGGCCCCGGCTTGCGTTGGTGACACGGAACTGGTTTACTTGTCCGGCACGCACTTCCCGCCCTCTCCCGCCCCAGGAGCCGAAATGCCCAAGTTCAACCCCGCCAAGTACGACCCGGCGACCGACAGCTCGCCCGGGACCGCCAAATACCGGACCGGCGGAGCCCCGGCCACGGTCATCCTGGACTGGACCAGCCTCACTCACGCCCCGGCCCAGCCCGGCGACGCCCCCACCGTCACCAAGGTCTGCCCCTGCGGGTGCCGCGAGCTGCTGGGCAGTAAGTCCAAGTTCCGGATGGGCCACGATGCCCGCCTGAAGGGCAAGCTGACCCGGGCCCACGTCACCGGCACCGACATCACGATCGTCAAGGGCAACGACATGTCGGTCACGACCGCCGTCGCCCTCGCCTCCCAGTTCACCTCCCCCGCGATGGACTGGGTCCGGGCCCTCCGCGACGCCGAAAAGCGGCACAAGGACATCCAGGACGCCAAGATCGCCCGCGCGAACAAGCAGGTCGTGGCCACAGCGAAGGGCCCGCAGGTCGGCACCCGGAAGCTCGTCAAGGTCGGCCGCTGGAACTACACCGGCCAGATCGTGGCGGTCTACGAGGACAAGGGCCTGGCGGTCTTCGAATACGTCACGACCAAGGGCGAGACCAAGACCGTCGAGCGCCCGCTGGACGACGTCGCGGCCATGGCCGACCCGGAGGCCTGAGCATCATGCCGAAGCTGACGAAGGCCGCCAGGGCAGCTCTCCTGGCGGCCGGGGCGGACGACACCGACCCCACCTTCCCCGTCACTGGCCCCACCGAGGACTACCACCCGCCGGTCGTGGACGAGTTCGTCGACGCGGATGGGGAGCACATGGTCGAGCTGCTGGACGGCAACATCGAACCTGCCGCCGATTGGATTCAGGGCGAAGAGGACGAGGAGCCCGCCGACGGCTCCCCGCCCGGGGAGGAGCCCGGCGAGGTCACCGACCCGCACGTGATCATCGTCGACCCCGGCCCCGAGGTCGTAGGGATGGAGATCTACGACGCCCCCGAGGGCGGCAACCTGGTCGAGGACTACACCCCGCCCCGGCCGGAGCTGCCCAAGCTGAACCGGACCGTCAAGCCCGCCACCCTCATCCACGGCACCAAGAACCCGTACATGTCGGGGTTCTGCCTCGGAGAGCACCGGGACCAGGCCGACAGCCCCGCCGCCCAGCTGATGCACTCCCAGTGCAAGGGCGGGGTGATCTCGGGGGTCCACGGCCAGGTCATCCTGTGCCAGTGCCCCGGGCACGACGGCGAGAACCGGTGCATCATCTGCCGGACCGTCAACACCCCGGAGACCTTCGACGCCGACTTCCGGGTCTGCCTCGACCAGGACGCCTGCACCGACGCCCTGCACACCCAGGCGATCGAGTCCAGCAAGACCCCGCTGTCCCGGATGATCCGCCAGGTGAAGGCGCAGTCCCGCCGGGGTGCCGAGACCGCCGAGGATGTCGGAGGTCAACCGAAGGCACCCCGGGCCCCGCGCGCCCCCAGGGAGAAGCGGGAGGGCCGCCCCTGTCAGTGCGGATGCGCCCTGATCACCGGCGGCGGGCTGTTCCGCCCCGGGCACGACGCGAAGCTGAAGGGCATCCTGAAGAAGGCGGCCAAGGACGGCGACGTGGCGGCCTACGTCGAGCAGCTCGCCCGGGGCTGGTCGCCGGTCCTCCCCGACGTCCCGCTGGGGTCGGTCGAGCAGACCCACCTCGCCAGCGAGCAGGCCAAGCAGGACTACATCGAGACCCGCGTGGCAGCCCGCTACGCGGCGGCCGACAGCAGCGAGGAGAACTGAACATGGCTCAGCCCCTGCAGGACATCGGCCCCGGGGAGGCGCGACCGTCGTTCATGACGGTCCGGAACCGGCCCGAGCCCCGATGGTGGCGCGAGGACAACGACGCCGACGGGCACTGGCACTCCGACGCCAGGCCCGGCCCGGGGATCGTGGTCCACGTCCAGCCGGAGGGGATCACCGTCACCGGTCTCCCGGGGCTCATGTCGCCCCGGGAGGTCCGGTGGCTCTCGTCCCGGATGAGCGAGGCGATGGGCCTGTACGAGGTGGTGTTCGGCGGGGACGGGAGCCAGCTGAACGACCGCGCCGAGTCCTGGGTGATCTTCCCGCCCCCGGAGCCGGACCCGATCGACCGCAGGCTCCGCCGGAGCCCGTTGGCAGACATCCTCGAAGGAGTAGTGGACCAGTGAGCGAATACGAGCCCGACCCATGCGACCCGCCCGCGATCGTGTTCCGGGAGCCGATCGTGGTCCAGGCCGACTACGACCCCGACAACGGCGTCCTAACCTTCGACGACGGGATGATCCGGCGGGCCGTCGAGGTTCGCCGCCACTTCGAGGAGCTGGCGACCCGGAAGGCAGCGATCGTCGAGCTGGAGCGGCTTGGCTACACCATCACCCCGCCGGGCATCGACCTGGAGCGGCTGCTGGCCGAGCACCAGTTCGTCGGCGTCGTCGACGGCTGGGCCGTCTGCCTCTGCGGCTGGACGGCCGCAACCGACCGGGACGACGACGAGGGCACCCACGCCCACCACCAGATGAACGTGATCTCGACCCAGGAGCCCCAATCATGAGCCGTCGCCGACCCGTGATCTACTACCAGACCGCACCGCCTTCCTCCCGGCGGCAGCTCCGCCCCGGGGACGTGTTCCTCGACCGCGACTACCAGTTCTACGTCCGACGCGGCCGGTGGATCTTCGGCCGCTGGGTCCGCATCTCCGTCCCCACCATCATCCAGGAAGGCCAGAAGTGACCGCCGCCCTCGGCACCCCCGCCCGCCCGATCCACGTCTCCTACTCCGAACTCGCCGCCTTCTGGCAGTGCCCCACCAAACACCGGTGGGGCTACCGGGACCGGTGGAACAGCGACGAAGGCAAACCCGCCCTGGACCGGGGGACCGTCTGGCACGCCATGCTCCAGACCTACTACGAGTTGAGTCGGCTGAAGGTCCCAGCGGCCGAACGCCGAGCCCAGGTCCTGGAGACCATGATCACCGGCGACCTGGACGACGAACAGGCCGACCTGCTGGAGTGGATGTACGACGGGTACGCCGCCCTCTACGGCGAGGACGGCGAGTACGACATCCTGGCGACCGAGATCGACCGGACGATCCCGCTGCCGCTCCCCACCGACCCGTACCAGCCCGGGGCCTACGCGCTGAAGGTCAAGATCGACATGGTGACGCGGAACCGGCGGACCCGGCAGATCCTGGCCTGGGACCACAAGACCGCCTCGGACTTCACGCCGGTCGACCGGCTGCAGTGGCGGCCCCAGTTCCCGCTGTACACCTGGGCGCTGCGGGCGGCGAAGCTGGACGTCCAGGGTTTCATCGTCAACTCGGCCCGGACCAAGCGCAACAAGGGCCCGATGGCCGACGATCAGCGGTACCGCCGGAACTTCCTGATCTACACCGACCGCCAGCTAACCGAGGCCGCGATGAACGCGTCCCGGACGGCCTACGCGATCCACGACCCGGAGCGGGTGGAGTACAGCGCCCCGTCGGACCTGCAGGTCGGCGGGTGTACCTGGTGCGAGTTCTCCAAGCCGCACGCCCAGATCATGCGGGGGGTGGACGAGGAGACCGCGATGTCGGACTTCGGGTTCATCCGGGGCTACCGCCCGTAGCAACACCCCCGGTTTGCGCCGGTCGCATGGCGTGTGTTTTGCTAGGCGGGCATACGCAGCACGGAGGTCCAGCCCGAACAGCCCGGTCTGGTAGCCTGATTCACCCCCGGCCGGAGCAGGCCCGGGAGCCGACACGACAGAAGGAGCACAGCATGCCCAAGGCACCACGCGGCAAGACGACGGGGTCTCCGCCGCCCGAGGACACCGGGACGATCAAGATCCCGCCCGCCGAGCGGATGGACTCCTCGCCCGAGGACACCGGGATGGTCGGCGCAGAGCCCTTGGTCGACCTCACCATCGGGGCGGCCCTGCCCGACGCCCCGGAGGCAGCCCAGGTCGAGTCCCCGGCGGAGCAGGCGGCAGACGCCGCCGAGCCCGTCCAGGAGCCCGTCGCGATCCGGGACCCCGAGCCTGAACAGAACCAGGCCCCCGCCAAGGCCCCAACCAAGCGGGCACCCCGGAAGGCAGCCGCCACCCGGACCAACCCCAAGCCGGTCGAGGGCACCCCCGACGCCAGCCTCCCCGGCGGGTCCGCCAAGAAGGCCGTCCTGGAGTTCGGGACGCTGTCTGACGAGGAGGACTACCTCAACGTCCTGTGGTACGGCCCCGAGGGCGTCGGCAAGACCACCGCCGCACTGAAGGCCGCCAACCACGGCCGGGTGCTGGTGGTCTCGGCCGAAGGCGGGCTGAAGAGCCGGGCGCTGAAGAGCCAGGGCATCGACACCAGCCAAGTCACCACCTGGCCCCCGGCCGGGCAGGAAGACCTGCTCACCCGGGACGGCCTGGAGGCACTCGGCTACAAGATCCGCGAGGACCTGGCGGCCGACCCCGCCGCCTGGTTCGCCGTGGTCTGGGACTCCGGCTCCGCCGTCGGAGACCGGATCCTCCGGCAGATCGTGGCGGAGGAAGTCGCCAAGGACGCGGCCAAGCCCGCCCACCTGCGGAAGGACTTCCGGTCAGACCCGTTCTTCACCGACCGGTCGGACTACGGGACCCTGAGCAGCCAGCTGGTCCCGCTGGTCGAGCAGTACCGCGACCTCCGCTGCCACTTCCTGATCACCGCGCTGGAACGGCGGGACGTGGACGACGACACCGGTCAGGTCATGTACGGCCCCGTCTTCACCCCGGCGGTCTCCTCCGGCGTGCGGGCGGCAGCCGACCTGGTCCTCCGCGTCGCCCAGGAGGAAGGGGAGGACGGGATGGTCGTGGTGGCCTCCACCCGACCCAATCCCAGGTACCGCGCGAAGGACCGGTTCGGGGCCACCCCGATCCGGATGGCGGACCCCAGCTTCACCCGGGTCCTCGGCTACGTCGAGGGCAGCATCACCGAGCAGGACGACACCACCCAGCAGACCCTCCCCACCGGCTCGGCACCCGCCAAGTCCGGCAAGATCAAGAAGGAGAACTGACATGCCGAAGCTCCCCGCGAACGTCCAGGCCGCAGCCGAGAAGGCCGAGGCCGGTGGCGGCTCCGCCCCGCTGGAGGAGGGCCTCTACATCCTCCGCATCCATTCCGTCGACGTCACCGGTAAGGGCGCGAAGGGCCCCTACTGGACCTGGGAGTTCCGGGTGGTCGAGGGCCCGGATGGTCCCATGAACGGCCGCCGTCGGCTGTGGGACCGGATCTCGCTGTCGGAGGCGGCGGCGTTCCGCGTGAAGAACTTCTACACCGCCGTCGGGTTCACCCTCGACAGCGACACCGACGAGATGATGGGTGAACACGTCAAGGCGTACATCACCCAGGAGACCATCCAGTCCGGCGCGAAGGCCGGGCAGCTGTCCAACAACATCGACGAGTACATCGAGCTGGACGAGGACTGGGAGCCCGCCGAGGGCTGACCCCAGCTCGACCGCACAGCCTGAAGTACGCGGCCCCCGGCACGGAGACGTTCCGGGGGCCGCGCCATCTCCCAGAGACGCGGAGTGCACGATGCAACTGGCAACACGACCTGAGAACAACGCAGCACTGCAGCTGGCCGCCGACCGCCACTGGCGGATCTTCCCGGTCCAGCCCGCCACCAAGATCCCGGCGATCAAGAGCTGGCGAATCAAGGCCACCGACGACCCCGTCGTGTGGGACCAGTGGTGGGGGCCGGACGGCCTGTTCAGCCCGTCCCTGGTCGGGGTGCTCACCGGCCCCGAGTCCGGCATCTGGGTCTTCGACGTGGACCCGAAGAACGGCGGGATGGAGGAGTACACCCGGCTGGACGCCGAGCACGACGGCGACTGGGGGCCCTGCCTCCGGGTGGACACCCCCAGTGGCGGGATCCACCTGATCTACCAATACCCGCCGGAGGCGGAGTTCCAGACCCGGGGCGTGGCGAAGGTCAAGAGCCGGACCGGGGTCCTGCCCGGGTGCGACGTCCGGGGTCAGGGCGGGCAGATCGTCGCCCCGCTCACCCAGGACGGCCGGTCGGTCTCCGACCCGGAGGCGGTGATCGGCCAGGCACCCACCTGGCTCCTTGACGTGGTGCTGGCCGACGCGGCTGCGAGCACCGATGGATCGGGGGGCACCGGTGCTGGCACGTCGCAGTTCACCGACCTGGCGGACAATCCGCCGCTCGGTGAGGGCGATCGGAACAACTGGCTGGCCGCGATGGCTGGCCACTACGCCGCAGAGACCGACTTCAAGGACCGCTACGAGGCGAAAGTCCGCCAGGCGAACCGCTCCATGGGGGTGCCGCTGGACGAGGCGGAGGTCTCCAAACTGGCCAAGTCGATCTGGCAGACCGAGACCGCGAAGTCCCGCCGGAAGGTGGTCCCGCTGCGGGAGGCACCCACGGACGCCACGGGAGCCTCTCCGTCGGCCTCCGGGGGCCGGGGTGGCATCTCGGTGGGGATCGACGACGAAGAGCTGGCGGAAGCCGCCTCCGCCCTGGGCACCGACAGTGGCGGCCTGGTCGGCGCGCGGGCCGGTGGCAAGCGCACCGGGACCCTGATCATGGAGATCAACAGCAAGCAGGGCGACAAGACTGTCCGGATCCCGCACGCCTGGGCCGATTTCGACATGGAGGCGCTCGGGGTCACCTCGGACGACTCCGGGGAGCGGTTCTACCTGGTGAACCTGATTCGGGGACGGGATAAGGTGGAGCGGGAGCTGATCCTCCCGGCGAAGGTGCTGGCCGACCGGAAGCAGCTGGTGTCGTGGCTGGCCCAGCAGCGGGTCACGATCGCAGAGCCGACCAGCCCGGTCCTGCGGCTGGGGACCTCCGAACGGCTGCTGCGCTACCTGGAGGCGCAGGCCCCGGCCGAGTTCACCGTGGTGGACCACCTGGGCTGGTCGAAGCACGCCTCGGCGTTCCTCACCACGACCGGCCAGATCACCCGGGAGGGCGAGCAGCCGTTCGGTCAGTTCCGCCCGTCCAAGGCCATCCTGGAGAACAAGGAGGTGCTGTTCCGCTACGGGTTCGGGCACACCGAGGCCGAGGTCCGGGACGTCCTGAACGAGATCCTGACGTTCCACTACCAGGACGAGGCGGCGGTGTTTGGTGCCTGGTGGGCCGCGACCCTGCTGAAGCACGTCGCGATGCAGCACTCGGCGCTGTTTCCGCTGATGGCGATCGAGGCCCCGTCAGAATCCGGCAAGACCACCGGGATGTTCGGGATGCTGGTCCGGCTGAGCGGCTGGGCCGGGGAGCAGTCCACCTACACGAAAGCCAGTTTCCGGGACGCCCTGACCGTGAACCGGAACGGGATCATCTGGCTGGACGACCCGGACTCGGTCTCCAACCTGGAGGAGGTGCTGCGGGCCGCTACCGCCGAGGGTGCGATGACCAAGAAGAGCGACGACCTGGCGCACAACCAGAACGCCCGGCTGATCTCGCCGGTGGTGATCACCGGTGAGGCTCTCGGATTCAAAGACCAGAAGGCACTACGGGACCGGGCGGTCCACCTGGCCGTCCAGTCCCCGACCAGCCGGACCAGCCAGCGGCCAGATCGCAAGGGCCAGTCGCAGTGGGACGACATCCTGGACTTCAAGGACCGGTACCCGGATCTCACCGAGTATGCGGGCACCCTGGTCCAGATGGCGCTGTCGCACTCCGCCGAGTTCGCCCGGGACGTCCGGTCCCTCCGGGGTGGCTCGGGCCGTAGGATCGGGGACACGGTCGCGATCCTGCGGGCGGGGGCTCGTCTGCTGGACCGGCTGACCGACGATGGCGGGTTCGATGACCAGGTCGGGCACTGGCTGGACGAGAACGGCGTGGAGGACACCGGAGCCCAGAACAGCCTTACCTTGACGGTGGTCCCGGCACTGCTCCGTTACTGCGGGCACCGGGCCAACCCCACCCGCGACAACCAGTACAAGCTGCCCACTCCGGTGCTGGTCCGGGAGGGACCGGCGGACGAGGTCGAGATCTGGGTCAACACGGCACTCGCGGCCGAGTGGTGGCGGCGGATCCAGAACGGCCGGGTGACCGAACGAACCGAGACCGCGTCGGCTTTCAACGACCAGATGAAGGCACTGGGAGTGACCGGCCGAGGGAAGCAGATCCGAGTGCCCTCGGAGGAGTACCGCGCGGGCAACCGAGGAGCCGACGACGACTCGCCCACGGCTGAGAAGCCGTGGTACCGGATGCTCCCGCCGGAGGTCACGACGGACGTTCTGACGCGCTGATGAGTGGGTACGGGCGGCTGGGTACACGCAGCCGCCCGGCCCTCAGCGTTCAAATCGGACATGAACTGTGACACTGGGACACTCGTCCCACTAGCAAGCGAGGAGGCCGGAGAACGCCTGATGTACCCGATGACAGCCCTGGTACCCGGCCCTGTACACGCCTGCCTGGGTACGCCAGTTTGTCAGACGGTCACCCCCGAGAGCCCCGGAAGGACGGGAAGGAAGACCCTTCTTCTCATTTCTCAATATATGGTTGTACCCGTGTACCCAGGTCTCCGTGTGGATCGTGCCGCGCGGGATGGATGGGCCTCTCTCGTCATCGTCTCGTCGTCCGACGGTGGGGGTGTCTTGTGCCGGAGGCTGGGTACACGGGTACGTGGTATGATTGCTACTGGGACAACAGGCAGGAGCCGAGCGGTGGAAGACAAGATCGGGAACCGGTACGCAAACCGGATCCGACACATCAACCAGCAGATCGCCAAGCTGGAGGCAAAGCGCGAGGAGATCCGGCAGGAGCAGCGCGAGTACAACCGTGCCGTGTTCGGCAAGGACCCCGAGGATGCCTAGACTGAAGAACCGCCCCGTCCGCGCCACGGAAGCCCCTCCCGCGCCCTCCCAGGGCAGGGCGGGCACCGGGCGGCGGACCCCGCTTCTCGGGCTCCCTCTGGACCTCCCCGCCGATACGCCCGTTACTTGCGACACCGAGACCAGCGGCTTTCACTTTGACGACGGTGCGACGGTCAGCGTGGTCAGTGTCGCCTGGCGCGACCAGGCGGGCGTGATCCAGGACCGGGCCTACCCGTTCGACCAGGAACGCTACGCCGACAAAGGCCTCGCCATCGGCGGAAAGCCCATGGGAGCCAAAGGGGCGAAGAAAGCCGGGGACGGTGCCCTGGAGCTGTTCGGACTGGACGCCCTCGCCGAGGTCGAAGACGACCCCAACCTCGGGGAGAACGAATGGTGGGAGCTGCTGAACTGGCTGGCCGACCAGTGGCTGGTCTTCCATAACGCGAAGTTTGACCTTCATCATTTGAGGAACGGCACCCGGCACTGGCCCGGCCGCGATCTGGTGGCGGCCTTCCGCTGGGACACCATGCTGGTCTGCGGCCCACTGTGGCCCGGACAGGGTGCGCAGTTGAAGCCGACCATGGAGCGGCTGTACGGCGAAGACGAGCGCGCCGAGCAGCAGGCACTCGCCCCCTACCTGAAGACCGGCCCGACCGGGAAGCGCTACGACCTCGTCCCCTGGGACGTGATGAGCGCATACGCCACCAAGGACGCCAACCAGACCCTGCGGCTGTACGAGACCCAGATCGCATTCCTGGACGGCCGGAACCCGAAGTGGGGCAAACCCCAGGTGGCGGCTGGGCGTGGGCTGAACCGACCCGAGAAGGACGGCCTCGTCGTCACCCAAGACCTCACGAGAACCTTGTACCAGCTGGAGCGGCGCGGGATGCCCTACGACGCCGACAGGTCACGGGAGATCGCCCGGGAGGTCGAGGCGGCCCGCCAGGAGCCGATGGCGGAACTGCGGGAGATGTGGGGCGAGGAGCCGACCGCCGCGATCGCCAAGGAATGGTTCTACGGGCACGGAGCCAAGCCGGTCTGGGACGAGAAGTCCCAGTCGATGGTGCAGTCGGTCGACGTCGTCCAGACCCGCGACTGGATCCGGGACGGGCTTCCCGGCGCTGAGCAGTGGCGGCGCATGGTTCAGCTGGGCCAGGCCAACTCGATGTACTACGACGGGTACGCCAACCTGACCGGGAAAGACGGCAACCTCCGGACCGACTTCAAGCTCGCCACGGTGCGCAGTGGGCGGCTGAGTGTCGGCCGGGTGCAGTTGCAGGCGATCCCGAAGATGGACAAGGCGCTCGGGCTGGACGGGGTTCCGCACGTCCGGGAGCTGTTCTTCGAGGGACCGGCGAAGCGGGAGGGCTACGTCCCGTACAACCTGGACCTGTCCCAGGCGGAACTCCGGGTGGCGACCCAGCTGTCGGGGTGCTGGAAGATGCGGGAGATGCTCGAAGGAGGGGCGGACCTGCACTCGATCACCACCGAATCCGTGTTCGGGATGACCCCGGGCAACACCGACAAGGCGACGTTCAAGAGCTACCGGGACATCGCCAAGCGCCTGACCTTCGGGTCGATCTTCCTGATCGGCCCCAAAGCGTTCCGGGCCGCCCTGAAGAAGTACGCCGACGTGGACTGGAGCCTGGACCAGTGCACCGAGGCCATCCAGGGCTGGCGACGCACCTACCCCGAGTTCAAACGGGCTTACTACCAGGCGATGGACTACGCCACCCAGCACAAGCACGTGGAGCTGGTGAGTGGTCGGAAATCTTGGCTGAACGGCCCCCGGGACTATCCGTCGGCTGCCTGGAACCGCACCGTCCAGGCGTCACTTTCGGACTTCGTGGTCCGTTGGCTGGCCAAGGTGGAGGAGGCGACGCGGGCATACGATGGGCTGGTCCTGACCGTCCACGACAGCGCGGTCCTGTACCTACCAGCCGAGGTAGGTCCGGAGCTTTGCAAGCAGATCGCCGAGGACGGCGCGGCGACAGCGACCGCCGAGTTCGGGATCACCATGAAGATCGACTCTGGACTCTGGAGAGAATGAGATGCCGAAACTGACCGCGAAACGGCCGGTGATCGCAGAACCCCCGCTGCAGACCAGCGGGGAGCCAGTCGCGGTGGACCTCGGGACTGGGCAGGCGAAGAGCACGGCGAGTATGGCCGTGATCGCCATCGACCCCGGCGACGTCCACTGCGGGATGGCCCTCGGAGTCACCGGTACGGACGGGACCTTCGCCTGCGTCCAAGCCTGGGAAGCTACCCCCGACGAGTGCGCCGACTACGTGGCGGGCTGGCTGCTCTCGGGCGAGCTGGAGGCGCTGGTCATCGAGAAGTTCAACCTCTACGGCGACAAGGCCAAGGAGCAGATCGGCAGTGACTTCCCCACCGTCCAGCTGATCGGGGTCCTGAAGTACCTGGTCCGGGTGGCGGGGATCCAGGCAGAGCAGGACGGGAGGTACCGTGCTAGACTAGCAATGTACGGAGCGGACACGAAGAAGAGCCTCCGGGCGCAGCTGAAAGCCCGAGGGATCGCACTACTGCCAGCCGAGGCAGACCATGCCAGAGATGCCCAGCTGCATTTGTGGCACTACGCAGGAGCCGAGAAGATGGGATGGGGGCAGTAATGCCACGCATCGGAGAACCCACCGCCCAGGACATCGCCGAGTGGGTACACGAGGCGGCCAAGAGCGTCGCCTACAACCTGCACCGGGGAGACCTGGTCAAGCAGGCTGAGCTACGGGGCAGCCTGGTGGAGCACGCTGCCAACTGGCTCGACGTAACCCGCCTCAGTGAGGTCAGCCCTCGGGGTGTCAAGCGCTACCTGCTGAAGGTCGCGCTGTACCCCCGGCAGGTGGGGTACACGCTAGCCAGCGAGATGCTGGAGCAGCGGCTGGAGGAGCAGCTGGCCCTCAAGCCGCAGAACGACCGCTGGGGCCAGGTACGCAGTTACATCCGCGAAGGGATCCGGGTCCGGGCGCACCAGCGTCGGACTACCGTCGAGCACGAGGAGCAGTCATGAGCCTTCAGGTTGTCGTGGGTGGACAGTTCGGCAGTGAGGCCAAGGGCGCGGTCACGGCCGCGATCTGCGAGGAGCAGTCGACCTACCGTCGCGTGACCGTCGTCCGGGCCGGTGGCCCGAACGCCGGGCACTCGGCCATCGACCACCAGGGTCGGCTGTGGGCGCTGCGGCAGATCCCGGTCGGGATGGTCGTGGACGACCAGATCACCGGGGTCATCGCCGACGGGTCCGAGATCGACTTCCCGGTGTTGTTGGACGAGATCCTCCGGCTGGAAGACGCCGGGATCCCGATCCGGAACCGGCTGTACGTCTCGGATGAGGCGACCCTCATCCTGGATCGGCACAAGACCGCCGAAGGCGAGATGGTAGGCCGTCTCGGGAGCACCGGGAAGGGCATCGGCGCGGCCCGAGCCGACCGTCTGATGCGCCGGGCACCCCGGGTGGTGGAGAGCAAGGACCAGTTCAATGAGTACGGCATCCGAGTCAAGGACGGCCGGGAGCTGACCCGGGTCCTCAACCGCACCGTCCGGAACGAGGGCTCGACCGTGGTGCTGGAAGGCACCCAGGGCTACGGGCTCGGGCTCACCGCCGGTCACTACCCCCAGTGCACCTCGTCCAACACCCGCGCCGTGGACTTCCTGTCGATGGCCGGGATCAACCCCTGGGGGCTGCCCAGGAGCGCAGTCCAGGTGCACGTGGTGGTCCGGCCCTACCCGATCCGGGTCGCCGGGAACTCCGGCCCGCTGTACGGCGAGACCAGCTGGGAGAAGCTGAACCTGCCCGTCGAACTCACCACCGTCACCAAGAAGCCCCGCCGGGTCGGCACCTGGGACGAGACCCTCGTCCACGCCGCCCTGGAAGCTAACGGGCCCGGCGCTATCCTCGCCTGCTCCATGATGGACCAGGTGCCGGAGTACACCGAGCAGCTCGGCGACGTGAAGGTGCTGACGAAGGCCGGGCGGGACTGGCTATACGGCCTGGAAGCCGAATTCGAGACCTCGGTCGGCTGGTACGGCACCGGCCCCCGCCTGCAGGACTGGCGGACCCTCTGATGGGCGCGGGCATGGACGTCACCAACCAGGTCCGGCGGGACTCCTCCAACGGATGCGTCGGGTGCGGGGCCAAGCTCGGGCAGATGCACATCGAGCACTGCCCCGAGCACTACCGGGTGCAGCAGCTGATCCGCGAGCAGACCGCCCACCTCCCCAGGCGAGACGACGCTCGTACCTGGTATCGAGGCGAAGGCAACAATCGGGAGTTCCAGGTCGCTGACCATCCGGTCGGGGACGGCTGGCAGCTGTACTCCCAGGGCCCGAAGGACGCGGTGGTGGTGGGAGGCCCGATCGTCGCCGGGGTCGGGCCCGACGCCCCGACCGTGACGAACGAAGCGGGGGCGAAGCAGTCCAAGGTCCCCTACCGGATGGAGCTGATCGATGCCCGAGCGCAGTTCGAGATGGCCCGGGTCCTGGCCGAAGGTGCCGACAAATACGGGGCCGGGAACTGGCGCGGGATCCCCGTCGCGGACCACCTCAACCACCTGCTGGTACACGTCTACGCCTACCTCGCCGGAGACACTTCCGACGATCACCTGGCCCACGCCATGTGCCGGGCGATGTTCGCCCAGGCCGTGACCATCGAGAACAACCCCGGCAACCTCGGAGAGATGGAGAGCAACTGATGGACGCAGTAAGCAACCGGATGGACCAGCGGGTCGGCGGTGGTGGGTTCCTCCCCACCGGCAGCGCCACCCTCGGCGACGGGACCCTGGTCAAGGACGTGTTCACCGAGCTGGAGACGCTGCTGACCGAGTACGGCTACCACAAGGCATGGCAGGACGGCTGGCTGCGGGAAGAGGACGGCGCGATCGTCACCGCCGGGTACTCCTACCGCGAGGTGAGGGTCCGGCGGTACCTGCCCGGGCACAAGGAGCGCGAGCCTGAGGCCGTGATCTCCATCCTGCGGGAGGCGCAGCTGGACAAGATTGAGGAGTTCGTACGGCCCGTGGTGCAGGACTGGGCTGAGCAGCGGTGGGTCGCATGACCGAGATCCGTGGCGAGTTCGGCCGGGTCGTCCCCTGGGACCTGAACATGCAACGCCAAGGCCAGCTGCTGGTGGCGGTTACCGGGCCCGGCGGTCAGCTCCCCACCAAGACCCGGGAAGGGGACGCCGGGTATGACCTGTACGTCTCCAAGGACACCTGGGTCCCGGCTGAGGCGTTCGTCGACATCCACTGCGGGATCTCGGTCCAGCTTCCGGCCGGGATGTGGGGCCGGATCACCGGGCGGAGCAGCACCCTGCGCAAGAGGGGGTTGCTGGTCAACGAGGCCGTGATCGACAACGGCTACATCGGGCCCATCTACACCGGGGTCTGGAACCTCAGTACCAGGCAGGTCACGGTGCGGGCTGGGGAGCGTCTCGCCCAGCTGGTCCTGCACCCCATCGCGACCGCCGAGGTGCAGCTGGTCGTAGCTGACGAGCTGCACTCCCGGGACGGTCGAGGAGACGCTGGGTTCGGGTCCTCTGGGCAGTAACTGCAAGTAGGCGGGGGCGGGTTCCGAAAGGTTCCCGCCCCCGCTGCATGTGCCAGTTTGACCTTCAAACTGTCTCCCGTGTCTCCTTGGCACGGTTATGCTGGGGACACCCCCGACACCTGGATGTGCCATGAAGTTCCGCATCAGACGCCCCGACTGGCCCCGGTCCCTGTGGATCTGGGCCGGGGCGGTCGTCCTCACCTTCACCGGGTTCGTGTTCCTCGCCCAGGCCGGAGCGATCCGCCAGGCCGACCCCCGGATGTGGCAAGCCCCGCAGTTGATCGGGACCGCCCTGGTCATCCTGTGCTGCATCGGGCTGTACCTACAAGCCCGGGTGTTCTACGGCCGACTGGACCAAGCCTGGGACGAGGTGGACGAGCTGCGGGCTGAGGTGGCTTCCCTCCGCGAAGAACTGCACCAGGGCCACCCGGTGGCGGCTGGGCCCTCCGAGGCCGAGGAAGACCCCACGGAGGGCGACGGGAGCCTGCTCGGTGACCTGGCGACCACCGGGACCGCCACCAGCCAGATCGAGCAGATCCCGATCGAGGTGCACGACACCGGCCCCATCGCCCGAGTCGACCCCGGGGTCTACACCCCGCAGCGGATCCGGCTCAGTGACGGCCGGTTCGCTATGGCCCAATTCAGCCCCCGCGCCGACACCGTCACCGGAATCCCCTCCGCCACCCCACCAGTCCCACCCCGCACCGGCTCCACCGCAGTCGGCAGCCGAGGTAGGCACGCCGCCCCTGATACCAGCGCGATCGAGATCCCCAACCAGGAGCAGACCGCATGAGCGGCAAAGGCAAGATGACCCGGAAGAAGCAGCAGCTGGACCAGATCCGAGGCGCGATCTACCGGATGCAGGTCCGCCGCGCCCGATCCTTCGCCTACCGGATGGTGCGGACCGCCAACTGGGACGACCCGACAGTCCAGCTTGCTGTACTGCTGCACACCGGGGTCGACCTCGGCGTGAAGACCGACGCCCCCATTGAAGGACAGACGGAGATCCCACTGTGAGCCAGCGGACCTACGAAGCAGTGGAAGCCGCCATCCGGGAGCACATGGCCGACGAGAACGACGGCGCGTACCTCACCGCCTGGACCCTTGCCGCCGCCGGTGCGGACCCCGCCGACCCCGAGACCACCCACTACGTCTACGCCAACCACAACGGCGCGCCCCACGAGTGGATGGGCCTGCAGGCGATGGCCGCCCGGCGTGCCGCCCGCTGGGACGCTGGAGAGGGAACCTGATGCCATTCCACGACAAGGACGACTTCACCGTCACCCGCCTGGACCCCGTGAACTGGATGCTGGAACACCCCATCCGGTGGGAAGGCCACGACGGGGACCACGTGGACATCGAGGCCGGGTTCGTGACCGATTTCGCCACTGTCCCCTGGGCCGTCCAGTGGCTGATCCCCCGGACCGGGACCTGGACGCTGCCCGCGACCGGGCACGACAAGCTGTGCACCCTGCTGAACCGGCGGTACGGCCTGGTTACCCTCGCCTATCGCAACGCCACCAAGATCGCCCACGACGGCGGACCCTGCTCCTCCTGCTGGGCTCAGGCGCAGCTCTCGGTACCGCCCTGCACCTTCGGTCCGGTGGACACCGACGGTGCGTTCCGGGCCATGTGCGAGGACGAGTGCGTCGACCCGATCCGCCGCTGGCTACTCTGGGTCGGGGTCCGGTGGGGAGCGTTGAAGAACCCCGCCCGACGGGTCGGGTGGTGGCGGACCGCGCATCTGGTCCTCCCGATCTCGGCCGTGGTGGCGGCCCCGATCGTCGGCCTGCTGTACGTCCTGGTACGTGGGATCGTGGCGGTCTTCGGTGGATGACGAACTGGGGACCTGCGACTGCACTGGGGACGAGCTGGCCGCCGCAGTACGGGCTGTGGTGTGGGATCCGGTCGAGCCGATCTTCGTGTGGCTGGCGCGCAAACTGACCCGGTGGTTTGTGTAGTCATGTAGGCTGTGTCACACAAGCAAGACCACCCCGACCTGGAGCCCGCCATGACCGTCACCCGCCGAGACCTGCTGCACACCCTCCCCGCGCTTGCCGTCGCCCCGATCACCGTCCTGGTGGTCGGATGCAGCGGGTCCATCGGAGACGACGAGCAGAACTTCGCCGCCGCACTGGTCGAAGTCGGGCTCGACGGACCCGTGGACGTGGACGACCCCGACGTCGCCCAGGCCGGGCAGTTCACCTGCGAGCAGCTCAAAGACGGCAAGCCGCTCACCCTGATCTACAGCGCCATCTCCCGAGACTGGTACCTCAGCGAAGACCAGGCGCGGGAATTCACCGCCGCAGCGGTGTACGCGTTCTGCCCGAACGCCATCTGACCCCCGGCTGGACCCGTCCGTACCGGGTCCAGCCGGGTGACCACCCCACCGAAGGAGCCGACATGACCACCAGCCGGGGCAACCTCGCCCGACACCGCGCCGCCATCGAAGGACAGGCCGAGGTGACCCCACCCCGACCCGTCGACTCCCAGCACCCCTGCTACTGCGGGAAACTCGACTTCACCTGGGTGCACCAGATCGGAGACCACCCCGAGTTCTGGGCCAACCCGCCCAAGCAAGGGCTGATCTCACCCTGAACTGGTAACCTCCAGGCCCGTACCGGTCTGACCAGGCCGAAACCCGAGCAAGGAGAGAACCGTGGCCAACTTCGCATCAGTCCAGGAGCGGGAGGACGCGGCCGTCTCGTTCGGCAGCCGGGCCACCCACGCCGGACTCCAGACCACCGCCGCCGCAGCCACCGCAGGGACCGAGGTCACCGGCACCGGCTACGCCCGCCAGCCCCTCACCTGGGCCCCCGGGACCGTCGACGGCACCGTCACCGCCTCCGCGACCTTCACCGTCCCCGCCGGGGTGTCGGTGCAGTCCGCCTTCACCACCACCGCCCTTACCGGCGGTACCTTCCGGCGCGCGGTCGACGCGGTCTACAACTCCCAGCCCGCCGCCGGGACCATGACCGTCAACTTCACGTTCACCCAGCAGTCCTGATCTTCCCGGCCCCGCCCCCAAGCAGAGGGGGCGGGGCCGGGTTGTCCCCACCCACCGAAACGAACAGGGAGCCATGAGAAACATCCGAACCAAGATCGCCGGGGCGCTCGCCCTGGCCCTCGCTGGGACCGCACTGGGACTCGGAGGTGGGACCGCCCAAGCCGCCGACGCCTGGGCCGCCCACAGCGCCTACACCTACACCGGGGCCTGGAGCCAGACCTCCGAGGAGCACTACTCCAACCAGGCAGGCGCAGCGGCCACCATCAACTTCAGCGCCGTCGCCGGGGCGACCATCCAGCCCAACGGGGCTAAGACCCCCACCAACGGGACCGTCGCCATCCAGCTCGACGGCAACGCCCCGGTGGTGGTCTCCGAGTACGCCGCCACCTCCAACACCTACTCCACGCTGTGGACCTCCCCGGCGCTCACCGCCGGGAACCACACCCTGAAGATTACAGTGCAGTCGGGCTACGGCTCGGTCGTCGGGGCCTACCTCACCAACGGGACGTTCGGCGGACCCGGGTACGTGACCACGCCCCCGCCCGTGACCGACCCGCCGCCCGCGACCGGACCGCAGCTGTACGTGGACCCGGTCAACGGCAACGACGCCAACAACGGCAGCACCACCGCCACCGCCTGGCGCACCGTTGCCAAGGTCAACAACTCGGTGATCCCCGCCGGTACGCAGGTCAACTTCCTGCGAGGCCAGACCTACACCACCTCGCTGATCGCCGACAACTCCGGGACCTCCAGCTCCCGAGTGACCTACGGGGCCTACGGCACCGGCGCTCCGCCGACCTTCGACGGTGGCGGCATCCGCTACCCCGCCCAGATCACCGGCGCGTTCGTCACCGTCCAGGACGTCCAGGTGCAGAACGCCGGTCAGTCTGACCGGGTGGGCCTCGGGGTCTACGGCACCGACGCGCTCGTCCAGCGGATCAAGGCCACCGCGAACGCGCTCGGCGTGGAGTTCTACAACGGTGCGCACCGTGGCCGTCTCACCGCCTCCCAGCTGGTGGACAACAAGACCGTCATCCAGCCCTCGGGCAATAACGACGACTACGGCGCGACCGGCGCCGGTGTCCTCCAGGCCGACAACGTCCGGATCGACCACAACACGATCTCGGGCAACATCGGCCCGTCGGCTGACTACGGCACCGACGGCTCGGCCGTGGAGATCTACGGTGCGGTCGGGACCACGGTGGACCACAACGTGTCCAGCGAGAACGAGACCTTCACCGAGCTGGGACAGACCCGGACCTCCGGGACGGTCTACCACAACAACCTGATCACCTCGTCGGTGGTCAACGCCCGAGGTCTCAACGCCCAGGGCAGCGGGACCTTCGGGCCCGTGCTGAACACGACGTTCGTGCACAACACCATCGACTTCACCGGGGCCAACGCGGTCCCGATCGACATCGGCAGTGGCGCGACCGTCTCCCTGTTCAACAACATCATCAAGGCCAACTACGCGGGGTACACCGAGGGGACGATCAGCGAAGGCTGCAACGTCCTCCCGGCGACCGGCGGCAACGACATCAACGGCGGCACGCTCGGGGCCAACACGGTCCGGGCCAACCCGCTGTTCGTGTCGGCGACCGACCGGCACCTGCAGGCCACCTCCCCGGCAGTGAACCGCTGCGCCACCCGGGCAGCGGCAGGGTCCACTGACCTCGGCGACAACCCTCGCCTGGTCGGGACCCTGGCGGACGCTGGTGCCTACGAGCGCCAGTAACCCCGACTGAAGTACGCTGCGGGGGTCGACCGGTAAGGTCGGCCCCCGCAGTTCTGTACCAAACCTCAGGAGCGTCGAATGGCTGTAAGTCTGGTTGCTGGTAGCCCGGTCGTCTCCAACGGGGCGACCGGGACCGCCGTCGCCACCGCCACCCCGACTCTCCCTGCAGGGACCACCACCGGCGACACCGACCGGGTGTTCATCTTCGCAGTCGGCACGACCACCGCCACCATCGCCACCCCGACCGGCTGGACCTCGCTGCTCAACGTGGCGGTCGGGTCCGGGACCCTGGGAGCTGGGACGGGCGCTCGCCGGGTCGCTATCTTCTACCGCGACCGTGACACCGCCTGGGCCATGCCCGCCGTCCCGCAGCCGTCCCAGGCCGCCCCCACCATCGCCGTCTCCGCCGTGACGCTCCGGAAGCCGTCCGCCGAGCAGTGGGACGCCCCGGTCGTCGCTTCCGGGACCGACCCCGCCACTGGGGCGGCGTTCAGCGCGACCGGTGGGTCGCTTGCTCAGGACACCGGCGGCTACCTGCTTGCCTGCCTGGCGCTGCCCACCAACCCCACCTCCGTGTCCTCGCCCAACCTGACGACCTCCGGCGTGGCCTACGGGGCGCTCGCTACCCCCGTGGCGTTCGGAGGTAGCCAGACCGGTAACGACGCCTACCAGGCGGTCTACGGCCGGGCCATCACCACCGGGGCCACCGCAGCTCCCACGCTCGCCGCCACCCTGGGCGCGTCCATGATGGGCGGAGCTGGCTGGGTCGAGCAGTCTTCCTCGTCCCCGGTCCCCGTCACCTACGCGAGCCTCGCCTTCACGGGTGCCAATGGCTCCGCCCCGGTCGGGGTCACCGGGACCCTGATCAACGGTGCGACCCGCCAGGTCCAGAACAACGCCATGGTGTTCACGGGCCCCGTCACCGCCTCGGTGAGCGCAGGGCCGACGGTGCTGAACGTGACGCCGGTCAGCGACAGCGAGATGACGGTGGACTTCACCCTCAGCTCACTCGCGGAGCAGTACCTGTCGTTCTCAGTCCGGGCGGACGCCACCCTGGACAACTGGTCCAGCCCGCAGAACGGTTACCACGTCGCCCTCACCCCGAGCGTCGCCGGGGCGAAGGTCAACCGGATCGTGGCCTACACCACGACCACGCTGTACACCCGGCCCGTCACCTGGGCGATCAACACCGTCTACCACTTCAGGTTCCGGGTCGTCGGTGCGCTTGTCAGCTTCCGGCTCTGGGTAGACGGCGCGGCCGAGCCCACCACCTGGGACTACAGCGCCACCGACGCGACCCCGTACCTCACTGCCGGAGTCCCCGTCTTCGGGTACGCCAACGGGGCGGTGGCGGGGGCCAAGACCGTCACCATCGACAACTGGACCCTCACCAACGGCGTCGTCGGCGCGGCCCCCGTGGACACCACGGCCCCGACCCCGCCCACCCTGACCGCGACCCCCGTCAGCCCCACCCAGGTGAACCTGTCCTGGTCCGGCGCGACCGACGCTGTGGGCGTCGCCGGGTACATCGTCAAGCGCGGCGGGACGGTGCTGGACCCGGCCGTCATCGGGACCAGCTACTCCGACACCACCGCCCCGCCCGGCACGACATCGAGCTACACCGTCCAGGCTTACGACTCGGCCGGGAACACCTCGGTCGACTCCAACGCTGCCACCGCGACCACCGCCGCCGCACCTGTCATCCCCGCGAAGTGGGCGACCTACAACAGCGCCGCCGCACAGGTCGCTACCCGGCCCTTCCGGTACATGTCGCTCGGCGACTCGATCTCGGAAGGGCAGGGCGCGAGCACCCGTGCGAAGCGCTGGGTCAGCCTGGTCACCGCCGAGATGCGAGCCCGGTACCAGCCCGCCGGGGTCGTCGGCGGCGAGAACTACATCCCCGCATGGAACGGCGTCTACGCTCCGGACTCCACCTGGGCTGCGCCGACCTCCCAGACCGGGACCCTGGGTTACACCGGGACCGACGGCTCGCTGGGCTACCGCGAGCTGACCTTCCAGACCGGGGCGACCGCGACCTACACCGTGGTCGGCACCTCGATGGACCTGTGGTACGCCACCGGTGGCGGTAGCTTCTCCTACCGGATCGACGGCGGAGCAGCGACCACGGTCTCCGCCACCGGGACCTACCAGTCCGCCATGAAGGTCAACGGCATCTCGCTGGGCGCGGCCGGTACGCACACCGTGGTGATCACCGGGGTGTCGGGCCCCGTCAAGTTCCAGGGCATCACAGTCTACAACGGGGACAGCGCGGCTGGGGTCCAGCACTACGACTCGGCCCAGTCGGGGTACAAGACCAGCGACTTCCTGCTCGACCGGGTCCAGTTCGCCCGGTCGATGGCGGCGGTGGCCCCGGATTTCGTGACGATGGCCCTGGGTACGAACGACGCCAGCAACGGCGTCGCCGCCTCCACGTTCAAGACCCAGACGCAGTCGTTGATCACCGACCTGAACAACTTGCCGTCCCCGCCCTCGATCCTACTGATCCTGCCCTACCGCTACGCTTCCACCTCGACCACGATCTGGGACGCCTACCGGGTGGCGCTGCAGCAGCTCGCCACTGCGAACGCCAACTGCGACTTCCTGGACCTGACGGCGACGATGCCGACCACCAGCGCCGGTGGCTACTACTCGTCCGACGCGCTGCACCCGAGCGACACTGGTCACGCTTTCATCGCCGCCCGGGTGGCGGAGGCGCTGCCTGCGGTCGCAGCGGTGGTCACCGTCGCCGGTGGTGTCACCGGCGCGGGCACCCTGTCCGCGACCTCGGCCTACGCGGACACCGAGGCGGCGGCGCTCACCGGGGCGGGCAGCCTGACCGCCACGGGCACCACTGCGGTCGTGGTCAACGCCGCCCTGGCCGTGGACGGGGTCCTCACCGCTGAGGTCGAGGGCCCGCCAGCTTCCACCGCCGTCGAGACGTTCACCTACGCCGACGGCTCCCCCTGGCCCTCCACCTGGACCCCGACCTCCAGTGGCGGGGTCGGCACGCAGACCGTCGACGTCCAGGGCGGCCGGGGTCGGCTGGTTGTGTCGAACAACACCTGGGTCAGGTCCCGTTACAGCTCAGCTGTGAACGCCACCGACGGTGGGCTACTGGCCACGATCGAGATCACCCCGGGCGAGTACGCCAACGGGGAGCTGTTCTTCAACCTGAGCAGCGACGCCGGGTCGGACTACCGACCCGACAACGGCATGTCGATGCCGATCTACATCTCGCAGGGCACGCTGGGCAGCTTCACCCAGCTGACCCGGAACGTCAACGGCGTCCACTCCAACATCGGCTACAACGAGATCCCGCTGGACCTGCGAGGCAAGTCCAGGTTCAAGGTCCGGTTCGAGCGTGAAGGGGCGGAGATCCGCGCCCGGATCTGGGACCCGGCTACCGCCGAACCGACCAGCTGGCTGATCCAGAACAGCAACCCGACCGAGGTTCCGGTCTCCATCGGCAAGCCCGGTTTCTCTCTGAAGTCGCAGTCTGGGGATCCGCTGGCCGTCTTCGTCGACGACGTCCAGATCTACGTCCCGGGGGCGGTCCTGCCGGAGGTGGTGGTTGACGGGCCGATGTCGGGGTCGGCCACCCTGATCACGACCACCAGCTCCACGCTGCAGGCCGGTTCGTCCGCTCTCGGGGACGGGTCGCTGTCCGCCTCCGTGACCGCCACGGGAACCGTGACGCCTGTCGGGCTCTTCGGGGACGGGTCGCTGACTGCGACGGTTACCCTGGACGCTCCGCCGGTGGACGGTCCCATGGCTGGTGGTGCCTCCCTGGACGCCGCCTCCGGTGGTACGGCGTCGGCCACGGTCGCCCCCGCAGGGACCGGCGACCTCGGGGCGGTGACCTCCGGGTACTCGGGGAGTGCGCTGGCGGACGCCGTCGGGGTCGGGGTGCTGTCGGCGACGGTCAACAACTCCCAGGCGGTGGCGGTCACTTTCACCGGGACCGCGGACTCCCCGGCTGGGGCGACCCTCGGGACGAGCTACGCGGCGACCCTGGACCCGGTGGGTGAGCTGGGGGCCGAGGTCGCCCCGGGCGGGGTCTCGGTCGATGTCGAGGTCGGCGGATACGGACAGTTTGATCTTCAAACTGTCTCGGCGTCGTCGGCCGACGTCGCCCTCGACACCACGGGCACCCTGACCGCCGAGGTCGGGGTCGTCGACGTCCCACGGGCCGGGCAGCTCGACGGCACCGGCGCACTCACCGCCGCAGTCATCGTCGCCCCGGTCGTGTCCACCGGCGCACTCACCGCAGCTGCCGTACTGGCCGCGACCGTCACCCCGGCCGACATCGAGAACCCCACCACCGCCGGGGCAGGCGACCTCGCCGCAACCGCCGCCTACTCCACCGCACTGCCCGGCGGACTGCCCGCCGACGGGACGCTGACTGCCGAGGTGACCATCGCCCCGATGGTGGTCGAGGCCCAGCTGGACGGGATCACCGCCCTGGACGCCGGGGTCGGGGAGCAGGTGGCGGTCCTGTACCTGGACCTCACCTCGACCGGGCAGCTGGACGCCACCAGCACCCGAGGGCCCATCACCGCGACCGGGGCTATGCTCGGGACAGGGTCGTCCGCCGCCTCCGTGGCCCCTTCCTCGCCCTCGGACGCCCCGGCGGGGTCACGGGGCGACCTGGCCATCGGGTGGACCGTCGCGGGCCAGCGAGACACCCAGCTCGACGGGGCAGGGACCCTGACCGCAGTGGTGGTCGCGGAGGGTCAGCCGACGGCAGCGGACCTCACCGCTGCGGGCGACCTGAGCACCGTCGTGGTAGCGGCCCGGACCGAGGCTCCGATACTAGACGGGGCGGGACAGCTCGCCGCCACCGTCCAGACCTCGATCCAGGCCGCCGCCGACTTTACCGGTACGAGTACGGTCGCCACCTCAGTCGACGCCCCGGTCCTGGTCGACGTTGCCGACGCCGGGACCTCGGACCTGGGGGCGACCGTCACTCTCGGGGCGGTCACCACCCCGATCGGATTCTCCGGTGCTGGGGCCCTCACCGCCACGGTCAGCACTGCGGTGGCGGTGGCGGTCAATCTGGACGCGACCACTACCGGACCGGCGACCTCGACCGGTGCGATCACCGCCGACTCCACTCTCACCTCAACCTCGTACCTGGACGCCGGGGCGGCGGTCACCCGTGACCTCCCGCTAGACTCGGCCGGGACCCTGGCTATCAGTGCCGGGCAGGCCGCTACGAGGGCCGCCGGAGCTACGGGGGCGGGCTCGCTGACCGCCACGGTGAGTGTCGGTCTGCAGGTGGATGCGGTGTTTGCCGCGCTCGGGGTCACCGAGATCGACGCGTTCGCCGACCTGGTGGCCGATGTCGACCTCGACGGCGACGCGAAGATGACCGCGATCGGGGGCGCGAAGTTCGAGTTCGACGTCTACGGGCCGCTCCCGGTCGAGCGGTACGCGGTCGCCGTCGCCGGTCCGACCTTGAACTTCCGGAGCATCGGGCCCGTATACTCGGGTCCGGATTACACGGCTACGATCCTGGAGGATTGATGGAACTGGCCCGCACGGCAATCGAGAGCGTGACGGTCACCATCGACACGACCGCCTCCCCGATCAACCCGCCGTCGGTCGCGATCGGTGTCGGTACCGCCTCACCGGGGCCGGACGCCCAGTGGGTCCAGGCGGCGTGGTCTGAACCGGGCACCGAGGCGACTTTCCAGCTGGCGGGGATCGATGCGCCGGAGACGGCGGCTCTGCGGACCAAGGCGCTCGGTCACAACTACGTCTACGTCAGGTTTGGGACGGTCATCCGGAAGGCCGAGGGCGTAGTCGAAGTCCGCTAGATATAGGCCCGTGTGCTAGGGTGGCAACATGGCTGATCGCCGCTGTACACGATGCCGGGCCCCGCACATGGTCCAGGTGACCAAGCATGACGTCGGAGGCGAGACCATCGAGGTCTGCCTTTGCATGTGGTGTCGCCGTAAGGCGGACCAAGAGACCGCCGCCGCCCAGCTGCGGTCCCAGAACAAGGACAACACCGGCACCGACGGTACCTTCGGTGCCCCGTAGGGTCGCCTGTCGGTACTACGACCCGCCCCAGCTGTGGTGTCAGCACTGCACCCAGGGCAGGCCCGACCGGTGCCTGGACGTCCGGGTGGTTACCGATGACGCACCCCGGATGCCACAGTACAAGCCCGGCTCGACCGAGCTGGAGCCACTACCCCGAGCGGAGACCCCCGATGACCAACCCGCCGACCGTGTACGTCTGCGGTCCGATGACCGGCCTGCCTGGTCTCAACTTCGAAGCTTTCTTCGAGGCCGACAAGAGGCTGCGGGACGCTGGCTACGAGGTGCTGAACCCCGCTGACCGGGCCGGGCGCACCCCGGGCAAGCCCTGGGCCTGGTACCTGCGGCGTTGCATCAAGGACGTGGCGGACGCCGACGGCCTGGCGTTGCTGCCGAACTGGGAGCGCTCGCGCGGGGCCTCGCTGGAGGTGCTGATCGCCGGGCAGCTCCAGATGCCCGCCTGGCCGCTCGTGAAGTGGCTGGACCTTCCCACCCCGAACAACCACTGAAGGAGAACGACATGGATCGCCCCAGCAAGATCGCGTTCAGGTTCGATGTGCTGTGACCAACGACCGACGCACTGAACTCGGATCTGACACCCCACGCTGCGGGGCCCCGACCAAGGCCAAGGGGAAGTGCAAAAACCCCGCCGGGATGCGCACCGACCACCTCGGCTACGGCTTGTGCGCCAACCACGGCGGGAACGGCCCCGGTCCCCGCATCCAGGGCATCCGGGGCAAGACCGCCGCCGAGGCGGAGAGGTTCGCCCTCACCGACGAACTGGCGATCTCCCCGGAGGACGCGCTGCTGTGGGCGGTCCGGCTGTCGGCCGGTGCGGTGACCTTCCTCCGCCGCCAGGTCGAGTCCCAGGAGAACGGGCACAACCTGGCCCCGATCCAGATGGAGCAGCCGGACAAGGCGGAGCGAGCCCGGATCGCCTGGGCCGAGGAGTACGGCAAGGAGCGGGACCGGCTGGTCAAGACCGCCGCAGCTGCCGTCTCAGCCGGGGTCGCCCAGCGCTCGATCGAACTGGCGGAGCAGGAAGCCTCGTTCGTCTACGAGGGTCTGATGGCGGCCATGCGCGCCGTGAAGCTGACCCCGATGCAGATGGAGCAGGCTGGGGCCGCGCTGCTGGACTACCTGTCGGGCCACCAGGCTCCGATGTCGGAGGTCCGCCGGGAGATCACGGTGGGTCGACGGTGACCCACACCAAGCACCGGAAACGTCGGGAACGGGCCAGGCGGGAAGCCACGCCCAGGTGGCTGCTGAACACGAGCAACGCTGTCACCCGCTCAGTGACTATGACCTGGGAGGAGTGGCGACAGCTGCAAGTAACAGCCGTCGGAATCTCGCCGTTCCGGTCGGGGGTTGAGACGAAGTGATTGAGGTGGTGGTCGGGGCCCTGCTCGGAGTGGCGTTCGTCGGCGGTCTGTTCGTGCTCGCTCACCGCCGATGGAGGTACCTCCCGTGACCCAGGCCCCGGCCACCCCACAGCCGCTGTGGATCCAACAGCTGAAGCAACGCCTGACCCCGCGTGAGAACGCCTGGAAGGCTCAGCCGAAACAGGCCACCGCGACCCGCCTCGCCGGGCAGGTGGACGACCTGCTGTATGGCGGCGCGGCCGGTGGCGGAAAGACCGAATGGCTGATCGAGTACATGATCGCCCAGTGCGAGCTGTACCCGAACAACCGCGTGATCGTGTTCCGCCGGGTCTACCCGTCACTGAACCGCACGGTCATTCCGCGCGCCAAGGCCAAGCTGAAGGGCCGGGCGAAGTGGAACGGCCAGGAACACACCTTCACGTTCCCCAACGGCTCGATCTTTGAGGTCGGGTCGCTGCAGTACCTGGACTCGGTGATCGACTACCAGGGCGTCGAGTACGGCTGCATCGGGTTCGAGGAGATTACCGAGTTCCAGCAGTCCCAGGTGGAATTCCTGATCGGCCGCCTGCGGTCCACGATCCCCGGGGTCCGACCGCACCTGGTGGCCACCACCAACCCGGGCGGCGCTGGTCACAAGTGGGTGAAACGCTGGTGGGTGAAGCCGAAGAAGGAGGACATCGAGCCCGGCGAGATGCCTCCGGCTCCTTTCGAGGTGTGGCGGCCAGCTGCTACCGCCGACGTCCCCCGACCCAGGTCCCGGGCGTACGTACCCGCCACCCTGGAGGACAACCCGGCGCTGATGGCGGCCGACCCGGACTACGTCCACCGGCTGAACGCCAACTCCAAGCGAGCCCTGCGGGAGGCGTTGAAGAAGGGCGACTGGGATGCGATCGACCAGATCGAGGGCGCGCTGTGGGACGCGGCCGAGCTGGACCGGGGACGGGTGCGGCCGGAGCAGCTGAGCATGATCGGCGTAGCCCGCCGGGTGATCGCGGTCGACCCGTCGGACGGCGAGGAGGGTGGGGACGAGTTCGGCGTCTCGCACGTCGCGAAGGGCATGGACGGGGTCGGCTACGTACTGGGTTCCTGGGCCTGGCAGGCCAGCCCCCGGAAGATGGCGGAACGGGCGGTCGGGCTGTACTACGAGGTGGGCGCGGACGCGATGGTGATCGAACGCAACCACGGCGGGAAATGGATGACCGAGGTGTTCCGCCAGGTGGATCCGAACGTCCGGATCATCGAGGTCTGGGCGAGTGACGGCAAGCGCACCCGGGCGGAACCCGTGTCGGCGCTGTTCGAGTACGACCAGTACGCGCTACTCCCGTACCGGGCGCGGATGGTCGGGTACCAGCCGGAGTTGGAGGACGAGCTGGTCCTGACTGATTTCCGGCAGGGCGCTCCGTCCCCGAACCGGCTGGATGCGATGGTGTGGGGTTTGACGGACCTGATGCTGGGTCACCAGACCCGGGCGAGGAAGCCGGGCGGGGACGGCCGACACCGGGGACGACGCTAGGTTTGCGCCCAGAGCAAGGCCATGGTTGAATAGTCCTGTGGCCGGGGAGCACCGGCCAGGACTCGACGAGGAGCAGACATGACCGCCACCGAGAACACCAACCGCGTCACCGCCGACTTCATCGCCCCGAACGGGCACCACGTCGTGGCGGTCAGCTGGTACGGCAAGCAGGCGATCGTCAAGACCACCCAGCGCGGGACCACGACGATCCACCTCTCCGGCGACCGGGTGACGGAGGCCGAGAACACCAACCTGTTCCACGGCATCCTGGACGTCGTCCACAAGGAGAACCTGGCCAAGGTCGCCGCCCAGGTCCCGAACGGCGGGGTCCCCGCCATCGCCGACACGGCCAGCCAGGCGCAGGCCGCCCGTGAGAAGGCCGACAAGACCGGGACCGAGCTGATCGAGGCGCTGGCCTCGGTCCTGCCCGTCCTGGACCGGAAGGTCGCCTACCGCCTCGACGGCCTGCTCGCCCAGCTCCGGGCTGACGAGTACACCGCCGGGTACGCGGCCGGCCGGGTCGTCAACGCCCGGGTCGACGGCTCCGCCCGCCACTGACTGCACGACCCGCCGCCGGGCAGATCCCGGCGGCGGGGCACCACCCCAGCACCGAGCTAGGAGCCGAAATGTCCCAGTACGACCCCGCCCTTGACGACGCCGCCCGCGAGGCCCGCCTCCGCAAGGAGAACAAGAAGCCCCGGCGGTACTTCCCCTGGGTGTTCCTCGCGATCCAGCTGCTGTTCGTGATCTGGATCGTGTCCGCCATCGTCGGCAACTCCGGGGACCCCGTGGGAGACTGCGGGTCGCTGTCCCAGCAGGCGTGCAACGACGCCGAGTCGGTCGGCACCGGTATCGGGGTCGCCCTGGTGGTGATCCTTTGGCTGGTCGTGGACTTCATCCTCGCGATCACCTACCTGGTGTTCAAGGCCGTCAAGCGCTGACCCGGCCGGGGGCCCTGGCGAGCACCCAGGGCCCCCGGTTTGCGTTACCCGCAAATCCCGTGGTTTAATTTTGGGGTACGGCCGGGGAGCACCGGCCGCCAACCCGCGAGGAGCCCAACGTGACCAGCACCCCCAGCACCACCGCCACTGCGCCCGCCGAGGTCGCCCCCGCCGACTTTACCGGCTACCTCATCGTCTACGTGCTGGACGGCGAGGGCCCCGGGATCTGGCAGGTCGTCCGGACCCCCGGCGCCTGGTGCGAGACCTGCAACGCCAACCCGGAGAACACCCCGGCCAGCCAGCTCTACCGGACGGTCGCCCTCAGCCACCAGTTCGACCCGGAGCTGGGGGTCTGCCACCGTTGCCTCGTCGGGGTCTGGGAGACCCGGCAGGACCCGCGCACCCCGCCGAGCAACGACGGCCTGGCGTACGTCTACCCGCCCAGCGACCGGGTCTGAACCACCGGGGGCCCGGCCGACACGCCGGGCCCCCCGCCCCCAGTTTGCGCGGGACGCAAGTCCCGCGGTTAGATTGCCCCATCGGGCCGGGAGCACGGCCCGCGACACGAGGAGCCCCAAATGCCCATGCAGACCGCCACCGCCCAGCTCGCCGCGAACCGCCGCATCCTGGAGGCGCTCGGCGTCCCCCGCATCCCCACGGTCGAGGAGGCCGTGATCCTGACCGGGAGCACGGTCGGGACGTACCTCATCGAGGAGATCAACAAGCAGGCGTTCGAGGTGGCCCAGGCCGACGCCGACGCCATCCGGGCCGCCGGTGAGATCCAGCGCTACGCGAACGACGTGGCGGATCGGATCGCGAAGCACGAGTACACCGATGGGACCTGGGTCGGCCAGGCCGCCGGGCGGGTCGTCGAGGCCACCAACAAGCGCCGTGAGGCGCTGCGGACCCTGGCCCAGCTGACCTACGCCGCCAGCAAGGCCGTGGTCGACTTCTCCTGACCGCCCGCCGGGGGCCCCGAACTGGGGCCCCCGGCACCACCCTTCGAAGGAGCAGGAGACATGGGCAACTGTCGCGACTGCGGGACCCCGCTCAGCGAGGAGAACACCTACCGGAACCAGACCCGGCGGACCTGCCGGAGCTGCCTGACGGCCCGGGTGGCGGCCCACGACCGGGAGCTGAACGAGCGCACCCGGGAGACCGCCGACAACTATTACCAGCGGTGGGAGGCGCACGAGCTGGAGCTGCTGCTGCAGGGTATCGCGGAGGGCACCTCGCTGATGGACCTGGCAGTGGTCCTGGGCCGGACCCGTCACGGGGTCGCGACGAAGCTCAACTCGATCCGCCGGGCTGAGGAGGCGGGGGATACCGTCCAGGCCGCCCGGAGGGCTCCCAGCGGGCGGACGACCCCAGCCGTGGCGGTCCGTACATGCACCGTCTGTTTCGTGGTGGTGCCCTGCTTCTGCGACTGACCCGAGGACGAAACCCTGGGAAGGGTCCACGGCTGGGTGGCCGTGCTGATGAGTCCGGGTCGACTCACGAGGAGGAACCATGCAGGTCATGAAGGCAGTACGCGGGACCGCTGTCGCGGGCGCGGTCGCAGTCGCCGCCCTCGCCCCGCTGGTCGGGCCGGTGGCACCAGTCCTGGTCCCGTCCCTGGTCCTGGCCGAAGGCCCCTCGTCCGGGGTCGCCCAGGAGGCGGACGCCGCTTTCTACGGGGTGGTCTACAACCAGTCCGCCCACTTCGTGAACGTCCAGTTCGAGAACGGGGTAAGCCGGAGTCTCCCACCGGGCGAGTTCTCGGGCAGCTTCTCCGACGTCCGCAAGTTCACGACCTTGACCGGGTGCGAGACATATCGCCTGGACGGGGCCGGGACCTGGCGCACCCTGACCAAGGGGGCCTCGGTCCTGCTGAGCAACCGCATGGCGGAGGTTCGCAGCCGCTGCTGACCCCAGGTCCCGAGGACGAAACGCCGCGAGGCGTCCGTGGCTGAGCAGTCACGCCGACGAGTCCGGACCGACTCACTGAAGGAGCCGAAATGCGATCCATCATGAAGCCCCGCACCCGCGTCGCCGCGTTGTTAGTGGCGGCTACGGCCGGGTTCTCCGGCGCGGCTGTCGCCTTCCCGGTGGCGGGGCCGTCCGCCCCGGCACCGGAGTCGGCGCTGACGGCGGAGGCGTACGACACCCCGGAGGAGGCGATCCGGGCGGCGGAGGCTCAGTCCAGCGGTACCAACCTGCTCGGGCAGCCGATGCCTGCGGCCGACGCGCACCACAACCACTACCGGGCCATCTACCACCACAGCAACAGCGTGGTGGGGTCGCTGACCTACGCCGACGACGGCGGGACCTCGTGGGGGCTCGGTCGTGGGGGCGGCACCTGCTGCTTCCAGGGCGGGTCGGTGTACGTGGGGTCGGCGCACGACGTGATCGAGACGTCGCGGGAACGGCCCAGCTGGGCCCGTCGGCTAGCGAACACCGGCTGGTACGGCGTCGCCGCGCTGGACAGCCCCGGGCACATGTACTACCGGGCCGTGCCCAACGGCGGTAACTGATCGCACACCGCCCGGGGTCGTCGCGACATGCGGCGGCCCCCGGGTTTGCGGCCCACGCAAACCCGTGGTTTACTGGTCATACGGGCGAGGAGCATCGCCCACGGAGCAAAGGAGCCCGATATGCGCGAACTCTGGCAGACCGAGATCAAGATGGACGGCCAGCTGGTCACCAACCCCGGTGTCGCGGAGGACATCCTCCGGACCCTCGGGGTCGAGTACACCGAGATCGAGGTCGAGTCGGCCGAGGACGGGCTCTACCTCGTCGGGTTCCTCGGCCGGGAAGCCCGCTACCTCGCCGCCGACACCGAGGTCTGGATCTCCGAGGACCTGGGCGGCAAGAACTTCCAGGTCTACGTCCCGCAGCCCTGAGACACCCGCCCCGCCCCCACCCGGGGGCGGGGCACCCTTTACCCGGAAGCAGGAGCCGTGAGTAAGCTCGAAACCCTCCGTCGCACCCTCTACTTCGCCCAGCGCGGGATCGGGGACATCCAGGCCGCCCAGCGCGGCCCCGAGGTCCTCGCCAAGCGTATCGTCCGCCGCTCGGTCACCCGGGCCCTCTTCCGGGCGTTCGGGCTGTGAACGTCAACCTGGGCCCGGCGCACATCGCCCACGAGGAGGCTCTGAAGGCCCAGATCGACCAGCACCGGGCGGTGATGGTGGTGGCTTTCCCGACCTTCCGGTTCGCCAGCTCACCCGTCCTGGTGCCGGACGAGGAGCACGAGGCGCTGGGCGTTTACCAGGTCTGGTGGCCGGTGGTGGACTCAGCCACCAGTCAAGCGACCTTCCTGCACGTCAGCCCCGACGGCGTCCGGGTGGAGATGGAGGCGATCCTCCCCGACCACTGGTTCAGCTAGGATAGACCGAGCAGCAGAGGAGGTGATGGCGATGCGCGGCTGGAAGTGGAACTGAGCACCCGAAGAGAGGCCCCCGACCCCTGAGGTTCGGGGGCCTCTCCATGTTTGGGGTAACCTGGCGTCGTCACTCCCGGCTGATCGGGGCGGTCCGGCCGGGAGTGACCCCAACGATGAAGGAGCAGAGTGGCTGACGAGCTGATCTTCGACCAGTACACGCCGCTGTCCTTCAAGGCCGCCATCGGGGAGTCGGACCGGCCGGGCATCGCCTGGACCGCGCCGACCTGGGTCGGGGACGAGGCCAGGCGTCGTCTGCAGGCGTACAAGCTGCTCCAGGCGTACCTGGACAACGCGTCCCGTGAATTCATCGGGGACAGTGACCCGGAGAGCCGAGCCCGCCACCGGGAGTACGGCGACGCCGCCCTGATCCGGGACACGACCCTGGCCGCCCTCCTGGGCGTGGACGTCCACATCGCGACCGACGGCGCGGCCGACTTCGACCCCGACGACGAAGAGGCCGACCCCGACCCTGACGCCGAGGCCGCGTTCGACTTCCAGGACTGGGTGCAGGACTGGGCGACCAAGGAGCGGTTCCGGCTGAAGCTGATGGAGGCCGAGCGCACTTCGGTCGGCCTCGGCGACGCCGTGTACACCCTCGGGTACTCGCCGGAGAAGGAGCGGGTCCGGCTGCGGGTCTGGGACCCCGGGTTCTACTTCCCGGTCCTGGACGACGGGAATGAGGACGACTACCCGCGCACGGTCCACATCGCCTGGGAACTCCCCCGGGACGAGGACCGGCCGGGCGAGCTGAAGATCCGCCGCCTGACCTGGCGGCTGGGCGGGATCCGGCCGGTGGTGGACGTGTCCGGCCCGATCCCCAGCGTCCGCCCCGGTCCCGGCGACGGCACCGACCGGCGGACCGGCCGAATCACCCGAAACTACGCGTGGAACGACAAGCCCGCGTTCGAGACCTGCTACTTCAGCGACGGTACCTGGACGCTGGACAATGTCGACAAGTGGGGCGTCGCCCGGCTGGCCGACGAGGACGGGGTCTACCAGACCCAGTACAACGAGCGAACCGGCGAGTTCGAGGAGATCCGGGACCTGGACCTGCGGATCGACTTCATCCCGGTGGTGCACGTCCCGAACACCGTCGCGATCGCGAACCACTTCGGGCAGTCCACGCTGTCCCGGGTGCTGCAGATTCTGGACGACCTGTCGAACGCCGACACCGACATGCAGGCCGCCGCCGCCACGTCCGGCCGTCCGGTGATGGCGCTGGAGGGTGGGTCGCTCGGGAACCGTGTCGCGACCTACGAGCCCGGCGAGGTCTGGGAGGTCGGCGGCGGGAAGCTGACGGTCATCGACACGACCTCCAGCCTGGCCGCGCTCCAGGGATTGGTCGACGCCCTGTGGCGGCGGCTCTCGTCGAACTCGCGCATCCCGGAGAGCCTCCTGGGGCGGGTCGCCCCGTCCGAGGTCCCGTCGGGGGTCGCCCTGGCGCTGTCGTTCGGCCCGCTGTCGAGCATGATCGACGAGATGCGGCTGAGCCGGGCCGACAAGTACCCGCTGCTGTTCAAGTTCGTGCACCGGATGAGCCAGGCGGCGCTGCTGCCGGAGGTGCCCGCCGAGTACCTGGAGACGACCCTGGACTTCGGGCCGTTCCTGCCCTCGGACAAGGACGGGATCGCGACCACCGTGGCGGCCCTGCTGCAGGCGAAGGCGATCGGCCGGAATACCGCCGTCCGCTGGTTGAAGTCCGCCGGTTGGGACGTCGAGACCGTGAGCGACGAGGTCAGCGACATCCAGGCGATCGACTTCGAAGGTGCCGGGGCGATCCTGGATCTGACCGGCGACGTCCAGGCCGCCATCGACTACCTGGGGTTGGAGGGCGTGGTGGCGGTTCGCCAGCCCGCACCGGAGGAGCCCGAGGTGGACGAGGACGGCAATCCGGTCGAGGATGACCCAGCCGACGAGACAGAACCGCCCGCCGGACCGCCTGCTCCCTAAACTTGGGGCCGACACGTCGGTTTCAGGTATAGTCACGGTAGCAAGCCCGACCCGGCGGTTCCGGGACGCGCAGACCCGGCTGCCCAAGCCTCCGGGACCAGGAGGAGAAACCACGTGACGATGTCGCCCCGCCTCGTTCCCGCACCGTGGACGGTGCTCGGTTACCGGAAGAACGGTCGCCCCATCTACCCGATCCTGGGTGCTGAGGACGACCTGCCCAAGGACCCGAAGCCGACGGACCCGCCGAAGCCGACGGACCCGCCGAAGACGTTCACGCAGGCCGAGGTCAACGCCATCGCCACCCGAGAGGCCCAGGCCGCCGAGCGGACAGCGCAGACCAAGCTGCTCCAGTCGCTCGGGTTCGAGACGCCGGAGGCGGCCAAGGCCGCAGTCGACGCCGCGAAGGCCGCAGCCGACGCCGCCAAGACTGACGAGCAGCGCGCCGCCGAGGCCGCCGCAGCGGCCAAGACCGCTGCGGAGGCCGACCGGGCCGCTGCCGCCACCGAGAGGTTCGAAGCCAAGCTAGAGCGACAGTTCGCGAAGGCAGGCGTCGACATCGAGGCGGACTCGTTCGCCCGGATCCGACGGATGGTGACGCTGGACTCCAGCGCCGACGTCGCCGCGATCCAGGCCGAGATCACCACGCTGAAGACGGACTTCCCGGGGCTGTTCGGCACCAGCACGGACGGCCCTCCCGGGTCGCCCGGATCGGACCCGAACGGTCGCCCGCCGAACACCCCGCCCGGGTCGAAGACGGCCATGGAGCGGGGACGGGAACGGGCGAAGGCCCGCGCCACCGGCGGCGGCGGGGGCTACCTCACGCCTCCTGGCCTCTGATCCACCACCACCCACCTGAACTGAGAGAGGCAAACGCACATGGGCTCGCGTCTCGTCATCCGGTCCGAGGACTTCGTCCCGGCTGAGAACCACGAATGGCTGGGGTCGGCACACGGCACCCAGGAGATGGAGCCGGTCACCCTCGATGGGGCCGCCTTCGCAACCGCGTTCCCGGACGGGGTCGTCCCTTCCGGGGTCGTCCTGGCCCGGAACGTCGCCGGGACCAAGGTCGTCCCGTTCGCCACTGCGGCGGCCGACGCGACCGGGGTGGCCATCGGTCACCTGTTCACGACCACGCTCGTCTCGGCCACGGCCGACACCACCGGTTCCTGCTACTGGCACGGCCGGGTGCGCGTGGCGAAGCTGCCCGCGTCCAGCCGGTACGACGCCACCGTCAAGGCGGATCTGCCTCAGATCCGCTACGTCTGAGTCTGAGGAGAAGCTGAGATGACCCTGATCCTCGACCTGGTCGACCCGCAGGAGCTGCAGGGCTACGTGCGCGGCTTCCAGGAGGAGCAGGAGGCGAACCAGTTCCGGCTGTCCGCCTACCTGCCGAACAACAACATCGACGACATCGAGTACCGGATCACCACCGGTGCGCTCCGGATGCCCGACGCCGCGATGGTCCGCGCCTGGGACACCGAGGCCCCGATCGGGTCCCGCCAGGGACTGCGTCGGCTGTTCGGCGAGCTGCCGCCGATCAGCAAGAAGATCCGCCTCGGTGAGGAGGAGCGGCTCCGCAAGCGCAAGATCGAGACCGGTTCCAACGCGGCGATCATCAACGCGATCTACGACGACGCGGCGAACATGACGCTGTCGGTCCTGTCCCGCATCGAGATGATGCGCGGCGAGGTCCTGGAGACGGGCAAGATCGCGATCAACGAGAACGGCGTGGTCCTCAACGTGGACTTCGGCCGCAAGGCGGCCCACACCGCCACGGCCGCCACGAAGTGGGACCAGGCGGGTTCGGACCCGGTGGCGGACATGACGGCCTGGGTCCAGGCGTACGTGGACGCCAACGGCCAGCCGCCGGTCCAGGGCCTGACCTCGACCAAGGTGCTCAACTCGCTCATCTCCAACCAGAAGATGCGCGACTACTCGGGCCGGGGCGCGTTCGTCCCGGGCCGGATCACCGCCGCCGAGGCCCGCCAGGTGTTCGCGGACTTCAACCTCCCGCCCCTGGTCGCCTACGACTCGAAGGTCCGGGTCAACGGTACCCAGCAGCGGATCCTGAACGAGAAGAAGATCACGTTCGTCGCCGGTGCCGGTCAGATGGGCGGTACCCTTTTCGGGACCACCGCCGAGGCGCTGACCCTGGTGGAGGCCCGGGCGATCGCCGGGGCCGACGCCCCGGGTCTGATCGCCACGACCCACGCCAACGACGACCCGGTCTCGACCTGGACCAAGGTGGCGGGCATCGCGCTCCCCACTCTGACCAGCCCGGACGCGACGTTCAGCGTGCAGGTCCTCACCTGATCTGAAGCGCGGCCGTCGGGCCCCGACCTGGACTAAACTCCGGGTCGGGGCCCGATCCGTGTCCCGACCCTGACCGAGGAGTGAGCATGGGCAAGCTGGCTGGCGACGCGTACGTGTACTACGGCGGCGAGGAGTACGCCCCCGGCGACGAGCTGCCTTCGGAGCTGTCCCACCTGACCGTGGGGTACGAGGGCACCCCCGAGGACTCCGAAGACCAGGGAGGTACCACGGAGGGCGACGACGGGGTGTCGGGGCTGACGGTCCCCGAGCTTCGCGAGGAGCTGGACAAGCTGGTCCCCGAGGGTGGCGAGCCGCTGTACACCTCCGGTGACCGCAAGGACGCGCTCGTGGCGAAGCTGAAGGCCGCCCGGGCGTGACCGCTCCGCTCCACCCGTTCGACGAGACGCAGGTGGCCCAGCTCCAGGCGGAGCTGGGCACCACCCTCGACTTCGAGAATCTGACGGCCCGGTACGTCCGGCTGGAGGGTGACCTCGACGCCGTGATCACAGAGGTGCTCCGGATCCGGCTGGCCGACATCAACGCCGGTCCCACCACGTTCAGCATCCCCGGCGAGTACAGCCAGGACGCGACCGCCCAGCAGAAGGCGCTGGAGGCCCGGCTCGGTGTGAACGCGACGACCGCCCAGGCGTTCGTCAACATCGCCCGCTCGAAGTTCTCCCGCCCCGACGAGCGGGCGATGGACACCGAGGAGCGCACGGTCCGCCGTAGCGCGTGGCGGCAGGGTCGCCGGGGCCGGTGACCGAGCCGATCCGTCTTCCCGCCTCGCAGAAGCAGGCGTCCGAGGCGTTGGCCGACGCCTACGGCGAGGCGTGGAAGCGGATCAACGACGCCCAGCTCGCCCTGGGCGACGACCCGCTGCAGGCGCGGAAGAAAGCCCGGCTGAACGAACTGTCCGCCATGGTCAGCCGGGAACTGATGGAACTGGACGGCAAGGCCCGCGAGTACGCCAGCCAGAAGCACGGCGGGATCTTCACCGCAGCCTCGATCCGGGCCGCTAAGGCTGTGGACCCGGAGGCGCTGGCGTACGTCCAGCCGAACATCGAGGCGGCGGAGAAGCTGGCGAACGGCCTGGAGCGGGAGCTGCTGGAGGCTACCGCCCACGTCGACCAGACCACCAAGCAGCTGATCCGGAAGATCGGCCGGGATGCTGGTTTGAAGACCGCCATCGACGGGAAGACCGCGAAGCAAGCGGGGACCGAGATGGCGCGGATCCTCCGGCAGTCCGGTATCCACGCGGTGACCTACGCCAACGGGGCGAAGGTCGGCCTGGAGTCCTACGCCCGGATGGCGATCCGCACCTCGACCGCGCTGGCGTTGAACCAGGGTGCGATCCAGGGTTCGGAGGACGCGGGGTGCCTGTGGTGGGAGATCTTCGACGGCCAGACCTGCGGGTGGAAGAACCACAAGGACCCGGAGCGGGCGCACGGGAAGGTCGTCTCGCGCGAAGAGGCACTCGCCTACCCGATCGCCCACCCAAACTGCCGCCGAGCGGTCGGCCCCCGGCCGGACCTCGGTATCGACAAGTCGGTCCGTGGAGCCCCCAAGCCCCAGGTGAAGACCAACGCCGATATCGCCAAGAAAGCCGCGAACAACACCCCACCGGCGCAGACTCCGGGCTCGGTGGTCAACGGCGTCCAGACGTTCAAGATGGGGCCGATCGGTGGTGGCGGGCCGGTCCTGACCAGGGAGCAAGTGGCGGCCAACATCGCCCAGGCTGAGGCGGAACGGAAGGCCACCCTCGCCAAGTACGCCCAGGTGATCCAGGAGCAGAAGGCTAAGGACGCGGCGGAGCGGGCCGCCAAGGCAGCTGCGAAGAAGGCCAAGTCCGAGGCCGCCCAGCAGGCCGCGTCGCTGCCGGACCCGACCCCGACCAACGGCGAGTTCGTCTACCCGGATTACCTGTTCCAGGTCGCCAAGATCGACAAGCGGCTGAAGGCCAGTCAGTTCAAGCTGAACCCTCGCACTCAGAAGCTGATCACCGACCGACTGGCCGCTGCCGACTTCGACCCGGACCTGGCGTCCGAATACGACCTGCTGGTCTGGGTACAGGAGACCAGCGCCCGGGTCGGTAACGGCGACGACCTGTCGGCGGCGATGCACGCGCTGGGCCGCCACAACGAGAAGCGGGTTGTCCGGTACCTGGTCGACGGTGGCCGGATGCCGGATCCGATCGACCTGACCCCCGGCACGGCGAAGACCGACATCGTCCCGAGCTACCCGAGGACCGACGCCGACACGTTCTGGCAGCCGACGGTCCCGGTCGACGCCGACAGCGTGTCCGCCCGGGGCCAGGAGGTGATCCGCCAGTTCAACGAGGTCTGGGGCGAGGACGACCTTACCCCAGCTCAGCTGGCGGCGGTGAAGGCGTACAGCCGGGGGTCGGACAAGGCGATCAACACCCGACTCCGGAAGGGTGCGAAGGACAACGCCCAGACCACCGCGCTCCGGGCGGCGATGCGACCGCTGCCCCGGTCGACCCGGGTCATGCGAGGGGTGGACCTGGACACCTTCGGGTACAAGGCGATCACCGACCTGGATTACCAGGGCTTCGACGACTACGACGGTCAGATGTCGTTCCTGCGGGCCATGGTCGGCAACACCTTCGAAGACCGAGGCTTCATGTCCACCTCGGTTAACCCGAACGGCGGGTTCGCGGCTGAGGTGGACATCGTGATCGACGTCCCCGAGGGCTACCGGGGGGCCTGGGTCGAGCCGCATTCCAACTCGCCGGGCGAGGCTGAGCTGCTGCTGGACCGGGGTACCCGGCTGGAGATCTACAAGGTGGAGGACGCCGGGGTCGGCAGTAGTGCCTCGCTGGCGAGGATCTACGCCCGGGTGGTGCACCAGGACGACACTTACGACTACGACCCGAGCAAGGCGGCCGAGTCGCTGGAGCGGGGCAAGAAGACCCCGGGGACGGGCACCGAGGAACCGCCACTGCTGCGGCGGACCGCGAAGATCACCGAAGCTCCGGACAGGTCGCTGTACCCGTCCCAGCTGCCGCCGCCGGTGGTGGAGGCCAAGCCGGGCGGGGACCTGGTGGAGGTCGTCCAGGTCGTCGGCCCGGTGGACAAGTACAGCAAGCTCCCGTTCGACATCCCGAAGCGCCCGCCGAATGTCGCCAGTTCGCCGAAGGTCGAGCTCACCGGCGTTACCGAGTCGGGGACGATCGAGTTCGCCGACGGGACCACCTTGAATCCGATCCAGGGTATGACGTTCCGGAATGGCCAGGTCACGAACATGGGCGGGCCGTCTCGGGTGAAGTGGGCCAAGACGATCGGCCAGCTGTGGAACCAGCACAACGGAGGAGTGGTCCAGACATGAGTCGACTCGACGACCCGAAAAGCCAGCAGTTCGTGGTGGTACCCAAGCGGACCCCGGCGGGGGTGGCGGAGCTGGTGGTCGGCCGGACCACGATGGACAAGCTCCGGGCGGCGGAGCAGGAGCGAAGGGACGCCCGGCGCAAGCGTCGGCGGTAAAATCCGGGGCATGCCACTGCCCCGAGTCAAGATCGTCCTCGCCCCCGGTGTCGCCAGCAGCGACAACTTGATCGAGATCAACGGCCACGACGTCACCTCGGCCATCGCCGGGGTCCAGGTCGCCCGTATCTCCGCCGAACCGCTGGCCCACGTCACCCTCCACCTGATGGCGGAGGCCGAGCTGGACCTGGAGGGGGTGGACATCCAGGTGGTGTCTCCGACCTCCGGGAGCCCCGCCGAGGGCCTCGCGGAGTTCCTGGGGTCCATCGACCCCGGCGAGCTAGAGCAGGCCGCCCTGGCGGCCATGAACGGGCTCGACGGTGGGCCCGCCAATGTCGGTGAGGCGTTCGTCGCCGTCTTGAAGGAGTGGGCGAAGGACTGATGGTCAACCTGGGTCCGGCGCAGGCGTCGGTAGAACGACTGATGACCGACCGCGTCCGGCTATACCACAACCCGGGCGGGGTCGAAGACGACACCATGGCACCGGACCCAGGGAACCTCGACCTCGATACCGGGCCGAAGCACCCGTACTACGACGGACCCGCCACGGTGAAGATCAGCGAAGCAGCTGAGGACGGCGCTGCCGCATCGGTCCCGATGCGCATCGTCCCCGACGAGGGAGACATCTTCGAGACCGTGGACACCCGGGACCCCGGTGCCCAGGACCGGTGGTTCCGGGTGGACCAGGTCCGGGGTGGGACGTTCGCCGTCTCCCGCCGCCTGGTGATCGTGGAGACGGCCAAGCCGTGGCGGTAGACTACGTGATCTCGGTCAACGGCGCGGGATCGCTGTCGGCCGGTCTGTCCGGCGCTTCGATGGCGGTCGAGGGCGCGGTCGACCAGATCCTGGACTACACCTCCGCGATGCTGCTTACCCAGATCAAGCGGAACGCCTCCGGCCGCCCCGGGCCGAACGCGCCGACCGGCGACTACCGCCGGTCCTGGACCCGCCGTCGGATCAAGAACGGCTGGGTCGTGGGGACCAACCGGCCGCAGGCCCGGCGTCTGGAGATGGGCTTCTACGGCCGGGACTCGCTGGGCCGGATGTACCACCAGCAGCCTTACCCGCACCTGGGCCCGGCGATGGACACGGTGACCCCACCGTATCTGCAGGCGATGGACGCCCTGGCCAAGAGCATCAGCTCACTAGACGGTTCGATCACATTCGGAGTTCGCTAATGCCTGCGCCCCGCCAGCTGGTGACCCTCGCGTTCAAGGAGCTACTGGGCCGCCACCCGTCGATGAAGGTCTACTCGGGGTTCATCCCGGATACTCCGGCGCTGCCGCTGGCAGTCCTGAACTCGATCGACGGCGGCCGGTACGACGGGCCGCCTCTGGTCGCTCCGGACGCTGATGCCTGGTACGTCTACCAGGTGGATGTGGTCGGTTCCCGAATGGATCAGGTGGAGAAGGGCCGGGACGAGCTGCGGGAGCTGGTCCTCGGTCGGGATCGCGAGGGCGCGTTTCTTCACGACCTTGAAGTCGTGCCGGGTTTCGTTTGGGCGGATAGACTGCCTTCCGACACCCCTGGCGGTGTTGACGTTGAGAAGGCACCATCCGGCACGATCTTCACGGCAAGTCACCGCTACACCCTGGCGTTGACACCGTCAAACTGAAGGGACACCCAGCGTGGCAGAGTTCGTCACGATCAGGCACGAGTCCCAGCCCGAGGACTTCGAGGGGGCTCGTACGTCGCTGGAGGCGTTCGAGACCTACTACAAGGCCAAGGGCTGGGTGATCAACGGCGACGCCCCCGCCGAGTCCCCGAGCAACGCGACGCCCTCGCTCACGGTCGCGGAGCAGGTCCGCCTGCTCGCCTCCAACCCGGAGAAGCTCCAGGCGAACCTGGCCCCCACCTCCCCCGAGGCGCTCGCCGCCGAGGAGACGGCTGACGCCCAGACCGACGCACTGACCGAGGTCGTCGCCAACGCGACCGCCGCCGAGCTGGTGGCGGTCGTCGAGTCGAACCCGGAGGTGGCGGAGCAGGTCGCCGCCGCCGAGACGGCAGGCAAGAACCGCTCCACCGTGACCAAGGCGGCGCAGAAGGCCGCCACCGCTGCTGAGACGGAGGTCCAGGCGTGAGGTTCTTCCGCCGTGGCAAGTCCAAGGTCTACATCGTCCCGGCGGTCGTCGGTGCGAGCCCGACCTCGGCCGAGCTGACCGCCGGAACCGACGTCTCCGGCGACCTCGCCGCGATCTCGGGCTTCGGCATCACCAACTCCCCGATCCCGACCCCCGACCTCGGTACGGCCTTCAACAGCCAGATCGAGGGCGAGGACGCGGCCGAGGACTGCAGCATGACGTTCTACGACGACGACACGCTGAACGTCCTGCGGACCCTGCTGGTCAAGGGCGCGGCCGTCTCGGTCGTGCTCATGCCCTACGGCAAGATCAGCACCAAGCGCTGCGAGGTCTGGAAGGTGAAGTCCACGGGCTTCAACGACCAGTGGACGCTGGACGCCTCGGCGGCCCAGGCGGTCTGCACCTTCGCCGTCGTCGCCGCCCCGAACCAGGCGGGCGTCATCCCCACCTGATGTAAGGTAGGGGCTCCTCCGCCAAGAGGAACCGCAACACCCTGCACTCCGCTAGTCAGACGAGGGTCTGGCCTACGACGCGCGAATCGTCGCAGGTCAGGCCCTCGATCTGTTCGACCGCCCCGAGAGGAAACAGGACACCATGGCAGCACGACGTACCGCCCGACCCGCGCCCACCGCCGATCACCTGCTCAGCGCGAAGGCCCCCGTCACCGTCCGGGAGATGTTCGGCGTCCCGGAGGAGGAGGCGATCGCCCTGGAGACCGCCAAGCAGGCCCTGGCTCGGGCCCGCACCCTCAACGACGGGTCCGAGGCCGGGGAGGCCCGGGTCGCCCGGGCGCAGAAGGCCGCCGACGAAGCCCGCGACGCCGTCCGCAACGCCGAGGGCGTGGTGGAGGTCGTGGTCCGATCGATCGGCCGGGGCGCGTGGGAGAAGCTGAAGGAGGCCCACCCGCCGACCGAGGCGCAGAAGGCCAAGCTCGCCGCCCAGGTCAAGGAGGGCGAGGAGGCCCCGGTCCTGACCTTCAACCCCGACACGTTCCCGGTGGCGGCCCTCGCCGCCTCCTGTGAGTCCCCCAAGATGACCGTCGAGCAGGCGCAGGCGATCTGGGACTCGGAGGACTGGAACGAGGAGGAGTGCGCCCGGCTCGCCCAGATGGTCCTGCAGGCGAACGAGTCCCGCCGGGTGGCGAACCTGGCTTTCTGATCCGGGCCGACCCCGAACTCGTCGAGGAGCTGGAGTATTGCGTACCACTCGGTATCCCGCACTCCAGTTTCCTCGGCCGGGTAGTCGGCCCGGGCGAACCGCAGTGGGAGGAGCGCGACCGTGAACTGGCCCTGGCCTGGAAACGGATGGACCGCGAGCGCTGCTCCAGCTGCGGCACCTTCGAAGATGAGTGGGGCCGGGACAGGTTCGCGTACGTCGCCCACGCGCGGGTCTGCCCCGGTTGCGAGAACCTGGAGAACGAGAAGCACAACCTTCCGCCGGAGGGCGTGCCCGGCCTGAAGACCTACCTGTTGCCCCGACAGGTCGCGGAACTGCTGGATGACGACAACGAGGGGTAGATAGATGAACCGGGTGCTCCAGGTCCTCCTGACCGGTAACGCGACGAGTCTGCGCTCGACGCTCGCCGGAGCCACCCGGGACATCGACAACTTCGAACGGCGGGCGACCCGGTCCAACGCTGAGGTCGCCCGCACCTCGACCCTCGCCAAGGCCGGGATCGTCGGCCTGGCGACCGGCGCAGCTGCACTGGTCGGGGCCTACGGGCTGGCGGTCAGCAAGGCCGCCCAGTTCGACAAGGCGATGTCGGCCGCCGCCTCCGCCACCCAGACCGCCGGGGCGGAGCTGAACACGCTCCGCGAGGCCGCCATGAAGGCCGGGGCGGACTCGCAGTATTCCGCCAGTGAGGCCGCCGAGGCGATCACCGAGATGGGCAAGGCCGGGGTATCGTCGGCCGACATCCTGGGTGGCGGTCTGAAGGGCGCGTTGAACCTGGCGGCGGCCGGACAGATCGACGTCGCCGAGGCAGCTGGGCTGTCCAGCATCGCGATGACCCAGTTCAACCTGGCGGGCAAGGACCTCCCGCACGTGGCGGACCTGCTGGCCGCCGGTGCGGGCAAGGCGATGGGCTCGGTCGGGGACCTCGGCGCGGCGCTGGGGCAGGCCGGTCTGCTCGCCAGCTCCGCCGGGATGAACATCGAGGAGACCACCGGCACCCTGCCGGCGTTCGCCTCCGCCGGGTTGATCGGCTCCGACGCCGGTACCTCGCTGAAGACGATGCTGCAGATGCTGCAGGCACCGACCGACAAGGCCCAGAAGCTGATGGACAGCCTGGGTCTGGAGGTCTACGACGCCAACGGCGAGATGCTGGGCATGGACCAGATCGCCGGGAACCTGCAGTCCACCATGGGTGGGATGACCGACGAGCAGCGGAACGCCGCCATGGCGGTCATCTTCGGTGCCGACGCGGTCCGCGCGGCGAACGTGCTGTACAAGGAGGGCCAGTCCGGGATCGCAGGCTGGACCACCGCAGTCAACGACCAGGGCTACGCGGCCAAGACCGCCGCCGAACTGACCGACAACCTCGCCGGTGACCTGGAGCGGCTGGGTGGGTCGTTCGACACGCTGCTGATCCGGATCGGTTCCGGGGCGCAGGGCCCGCTGCGGGCGATGGTGCAGGGCCTGACCGGGATCCTGGACGGCGCCGGGTCCGCCGTCGAGAAGCTGGGCGAGTTCGACGGGCTGGACCCGCTGCTGGACGGCACGGCCGACGCACTCGGCAACATCTGGGAGATTGCGGTAGCGCTGGCTGGGGCGGTCGCCCCGGTGGTCGGCGGGATGGCCCAGATCGGCGGCACGGTGATCGTCGGCGGGTTGACGGTCCTGGCCCAGGCGCTGGGCTCGGTCACGGGTTTCCTGGCGGAGAACGAAGACCTGACGCTCGCCCTGGCGGCGGCGTTCACGTTCCAGCTGCTGGGCGGAGTCGCCGGGGTCCAGCGCGCGTTCTGGCAGCTGATCGGGACGCCCGTCGTCCTGTTCCTCTCGAACACGCTGGGCGCGATGGCCACTCTGCAGGCCACGATGTCCGGCGGGTTCGTCGCGGCTGCAGGGGCGGCACGGGCGGCCCTCGGGGCGCTGCTGGCCACTGCTGCGCCGTTCGTGGCGGTGGCGGCCATCGCGGTCGCGGTCAAGGCGATCCTGGACGCGGACAACGCGGCGCAGGACGCGCGAGGTTCGATCGAGAAGCTGCTGGAGCCGGTGAACGACGCCGAGACCAACGGCGAACGGATCTCGGCCCAGGCGACCGCCATCGAGGGCCTGCGGGACCAGGCGAAGATGGCGCAGGGTGAACTGGAGGACTACGAGGGCCGGTCGACGCTCCAGAAGATCTGGGAGTTCGGGCAGTCGGACGACCCGGCGGCGGCGCTGAAGGAAGCCGTGGCGGCGAGCAACAGCGAGCTGGAGAAGATGGAGGCGGCGGCCACCCGGACCCAGACCAACATCCAAGCGCTGGGCGGCCAGTTCGGGATCACCCAGGAGCAGGTGCTGGCGTTCGCCGACGCGAACGGGATCGACCTTTCCGGATCGCTGGACAAGACCCAGTGGAACTTCATCCGGCTGGCGGAGGTCACCGGGGCGTTCGCCGGTCAGATGGGCGTGCTGCCCGGGGCGATCGACGCCACCACCGGGTCGCTGGCGCTGATCGGCGACGCCACGGAGATGACCCAGGCCCAGATCGTGGAGGCGACCGAGGCGATCACCGCCTGGCGGGAGGAGCTGGCGAAGGTCGGCTCGTCGTTCGTCGAGCCGCTGGAGATCTACAAGGGCCTGCTGGACGAGAAGACCGCCAAGGAGCAGGAGGCGGCCCAGGCCACGGCCGACTCGACCGCCGACGCCTCCGACTCCTGGGAGGACTACGTCGGCGACGTCACGGTCTCCCTGGACGAGATGGCGACCAAGCTCGAAGAGCAGATCGCGAACCAGGAGAACTGGCGCGCAAACATCCTGGCGGTCACCCAGCGTGGCGGCCTGGAGGTCGGGCAGACGCTGGCGGCGATGGGCAGGGAGGGCGCGGACATCACCGCTGCGATGGCCGACGCCACCGACGCGGAGTTCAACCGCATGGCGGCGGCGCTGATCGAGGACGCCCACCTCGGCGGGGCCGGGGCGGCGGCGGAGCTGGACACCCAGATGCGGATCATGGCCGCCATCGGGGCGGCCCAGGGTAAGGCGACAGCGGAGGGGATCGCCAAGGAACTCGGCATCGGGGTAGATGTCGTGAAGAAGATCGCGTCGGACTACGGCGTGGCGCTGGCCGAGGGCGTGAACCCGGTCCTGTCGGGGGTCGGCAAGGCCCCTATCTCGATCGGCAACGGCCAGTTCCGGACCTCCGGCGGCGCTATCCAGATGGCCCAGGGTGGTCTGCTCGGTGGTCGTGAGTCGCACGTGGCGCAGATCGCCAAGGCCGGGGCGTGGCGGGTCTGGGCCGAGGACGAGACCGGTGGGGAGTCCTACATCCCACTGCACCCGCGCAAGCGGGCCCGGTCGCTGGACATCTGGCGCGAGACCGGTAAGCGGCTGAAGGCCCCGGAGGTCGGGTTTTACGCCCAGGGCTCGATCGTGGACATGGGCCACCGGCTGCAGGCGATGGGCGGGAAGGTCGCGGAGCACCCGGCGTTCCCGCCGCTGAGTATGACCGGGCACGGCAAGACCAGCCTCCACTACACCGGACATGCGATCGACGTGAACACCCGGCCCGGTACCTCGTCGTTGGAGCAGCAGGAGCTGGCTCCGATGGCGGCGCTCGCCCGCCAGCTGGGGTTCCGGACGATCTTCATGGCCCCGGACCACTACAACCACCTTCACGTGGACGACGGCGGTTCCGGCAGCATCGGCGGTAACCCGGTGGCGGCAGTCATGCC
>Ga0210040_10000665_pt1 | contig 56057 bp, 83 predicted proteins | sample CryGeyCG12114_NA_FD_185462 | JGI IMG/M metagenome (GOLD analysis project Ga0210040, IMG submission 185462) | Groundwater microbial communities from aquifer - Crystal Geyser CG19_WC_8/21/14_NA (SPAdes) (version 2) | ecosystem: Environmental > Aquatic > Deep subsurface > Groundwater | place: USA...
CCCGCATCCACACGCGCAAATGCCGGGCTCTATTTGGGGGAACATCTTTGCCATCTGCAACGGTTGTACCCTCTTGTAATGATTAACCTCAATGCGGGCATATACAGGTGCCGGATCAAACAGGAGCACCCTCTTTTGGTGTGTGCTTAACTCAAGGCTCTCCACGTGGTCCGGATCCACCCGGGATGTAACAATACTGTAATCTGTTTCTTTTATCATTTCGCGTATCTCCATTTAAAGCCCCCATGAGTTGTTGTACGCCCGGTTAAGCAGGCACTTATGTTTGCGGCATGCGTGTTATTTTTTATTGCTGCAATCTGCACGCTGTGATAGGTTTCAATAAAGTTGCCTTTCATATCAAGTTTATCAACAGCTTTCATGCCCTTATCATCATGCATTATCTTGGATTTCCTGTTTGGATTAGTCTTAAGGGCTAATGCCTTGCTCCTCTCAAAAGCCTCATCTTTTTTGCCCTTATGCTCCAGCAGCTTTTGATAACACTCCTCCTCACTATCAGAGGAATGTATTACCACTTTTTTGGTGCCCTTATCGGTATGGGTGTATGCCTCATATCTCATGCCCGCTCTGTTGTAATAAACTCCCGGATACTTGGATTTTCTCAACTCAAAACTTTGCTCCATGGCAATCAAGCCTGCTATCTTAAGCATAAGCTTAATTTCTCCCTCTGTTGGGTTAAGAGCCATCTCCTCAAGCGCCCGGGCAACTATTATGAAAGAGTTGTTAATCCCATCCCCCTCATCAATTGGCTCATCAAAATTTATCATCTTGATATTGTGAATGTGTGATCATCCTTTGCAACCTTACAAGTTTTATCTCTCCTGAATATTTGTGAGGCATCAACAAAGCAACCGCAATTGGGATGTTTAGTAACAACCTCAATATCCCCTCCCTTTTTCAACAACAGATAATCATCATTAACACCTCTTTTTATTTCTCCGGGAGGAATAACAATAAGCCTTTCATGTGCAAACATCATTGCCCTTGCCCATGTTGGCAGCTTCTTGGATGGCCCAAGCTGCTTTTTTACATTGTCCTCTGTTGTGCCAATGATCTCTGCAATTGACTTGTTTGTTAAGGAGAGGGCTTTCTTAACCTCTTTCCATTGTTCGTGTGTGTACATGATTTTATTCTAAACGTGTTAATATATCGGGCATTTGCAATGAGAGTAATTGAGCCTTTGTGATTTCAGCCATTTTTATATAATGATAAAATCCTGTTTCTGTTTTTTGCTCAATCATATTTAGCCTATCCATGATTGTTTTATAAAAAGCATCATCATTTATTATTGCTCTTAATTCAGCACTAATATCATCTTTTATCTTTAATTCGTATGCTTTACTTATTCCACAATTTAAGGCAGTCTTTAATATATCTCTCATAGCTTTTTTCTTTTGCGTTCCTGTACAATTTCATAAAGTTCATCCGGCTTTGTATCTGCCATCTTTCTTATAATTTTCTCATAAGCAACCTCATGCCTCCGCCTGCCTTTCCCTATTACAACTCTATAAACAAGCATGTCATAACCCCGATCACTGAAACTTAAAACGGTTTCACATTTCTCCCCATTAAAGTAAAATACTTTAGGGATTTTCTTTCTTTTTATTGGCATGGCTATATTTTTTCTATGTCGTTAACCCTAACAAGTTCCCCATCCGTATAAACCCCCATGGCTTGATATTTTTGCCCAAACTGATCAACTCCGCTTAAGTCATAAACACTATCATGCATACAAAGGTTTTCCATCAAATCCCCTTGCTCCCATTCAATAACGGGCTCCATGTTTATAGTGCCCGTATTTACAAAATGTTGCAGGAACGGCAACAGGTTACTCACTTGCTCTTGAGTTAAGTGCATCCGGGCGCCGTATCTACCTATCCATATACACGCCTCATTTGCAAGGCTGCTATCCTGTATGCTGCATAAATGATCATAACGATCCTTAAAGCTTATTTTATTTAGCCCGTGCACATCGGTTTTCTCAATTGATTTGTCTTTATTTTCCACGATAAAAATATTTAAAGGGGAGGAGAGCCCTCCCCGGGTTATTATTATTTTATTATCTCAAATCTATCAAACCAAACATTTCCGGGCTTAGATGAGCCAACAAGATTAAAACAAAATCCGTGGCCTTTTTCGCTTGCCTCCTCCATTGTTAAAGGCTCTCCTCTGTAAACGTAATCATTAAACTTGCCGTGATACTCTTTTTTACCAATCTTAGTTGTAAACCAATTTTTACCCTCCTCAACTTGAGTTAAAACAAAAGTCTTATTTAAGTAAGATTTGTTTCTTGTGCTGGTTGCTTTGATTGTGATAGTTGCCATAATTTTCTGTTTTACTGTTTTTGTATATGCAAATATAGGGGAATATATTACACTAACAAATAAAAAGAGGAATATTTTACCCTTTATTTTGTATCCGCCCGGTGTAACAAGTACACAACCTTAAAACAGAACCTCCAAAATAAGTACAGAACCTCCATAAAAAAAGCCAAGCATTACACTTGGCTCCTAACTAACACTAAACTCAAATTATTCCCCAGCGGTGCCGGGAGGTGTATTCTCTGCAACAGCATCATAATTGATTGCCCTGCCATTATCCGGTATCTGAAATACCTGTATTTGGTTAGGGAGAGGATTATCATCCCCGCTCCACATCTTTTGATTTACACTCTCATGGATGCCCAAATCTCTTGCAATTAGGTTCTCTTTGAACATGCCAACAGCAGCCCCCTCAAACTTCTGATTATAAATGATTTCTCTTATGCATGTGATGACTTGAGAAAATTCCGCCTCTTTTTCATCAAATAATGCGGTTGTTGGATCAGTCTTATCAAGTACCCTATCCTCAATATCTGTGATGTATCTGCTGCTTACACCCATGAAAATGCATAGCCCATACAGGGTAAACGGGCGCTGTAGTGGTGCCCAAACCCTTTTGCCTCCGCTTATAACCCAATTGGGGATGGGAGTATCTTGAGCCCATTGAAAGTAATCACATGCAGCCTCCCACAACTCTTGTGCTGTCTTATGCTTTTTGGGGCGGCCTGCGTTCTTTGCGAGTTCCCAAACCTTGTTGCCTTTCTTGAAATATGTATCCCTTGGATCCTTTTTCTCCCGGGCTGGTTTCTCGTTTTTCGGTTTGCTATCTCCTTTAGCCATGGTATCAATCATTTAGTTATACAGGCAAATTTAGTTGTTTTTCTTAACAAAACATTATTAACAGAAAAAAGCCCCGGAGATGGGGCTTTTGTTAATAACTGCTATTGTATTATTCAAAGGTTTCAGGGTTGTTAATTTCATACTCCCTAATCTCAAAAATGTGCCTTAAGGATTGGGCAAGCCCATCAACATCTATATCTCCAGCCTCAACAATAAATTCAGGAGCCCCCTCATACATATCAAAATAATACGTTACAAATATGCCCATCTGCATGGCAAGAGGAACATCATGGAATTTTATTGATGAGCCAAATATATTATCCCAGCCTTGAGCCTCCTTATAGGCATCAATCCACTTACAAAAGTGATCCGTTGCTTTGGGATACTTGGCATAAATATGATCCCAAAAATCTGCTTTGTTCAGGTTATCACTTGCCCGGCGGTCCGGAACGGGAAAAACAAACCTGCTATTTGGCTTGCAATCTGAAAGCTTGTATTTTAATACTGTTGTTTCTTGCACTCCACAACAGATGCAGCTTACAACCCATTCCATTGTATCATGCAACACCTCCACGGCGGAACCCACAACAGGAACATCAACCCATGCATTTGATTTGCTCATCCCTATAACCTTGTGTACATAGTGCTCATTTTCGGCACCAAAGCGGTTTTGTTCAATAATGCAGTAATCCCCAAACCTATAAATATCCTCCGGCCTGGCCAACTGCTGGCGCTTTGCATCAAGATACTTGGAGAGGGATTTCCTTAAGTCCTCAAGGGGATCACTTGTTATATATACTCCGGTAAATTCCCCGGTGTTTTCGTTACCCACACCCATTGTGATGGGAGGGTTATGGCTGGGGTTTTCCATTATAAAAAACTCCCTTGCCTCTTGCTTATAGCTGAAAATACTGTTTTCCATAATTATGGTTTTAATTCGTTTAAATAAAGAGTTCCCTCATAACTTATCTCCGCATAGTAGTGGAACTCTCCGCCTCCCCAATCTTTCCTGTGATTTGCAACGGCGTGGGTTTTCTCATCATTCAGGAACCAAATATTAACAGGCAGCAGGGCAATGGAGTACTGTACTTGCCTTTCACGGTAATCAAGGCGCTCCAATGTTTTGTGATACTTTCTCTCCTTACTAATAACATCATTAAGCTGCTTTATATACTCATTGTATTCTGTAATGGTTGCCTTGATGGGCTTTGCCGGGCGTTCCGGAGGGCGCTGGAGTTTCTTTCTTTGTGCCTTAATCTGTAGCATTATAGTTGCCAAGATGGTTATTACTCCGGAGTTTATATCATTTAAGTTGTGGATACGCATAACTTATTGTTTTATCCATTTAATGCGCTCCTCCAGCATATCATGGGCACCTGTATAGGCACTTTCTGATAATATTTGATGATGGGTTTTGCCCTCTGTCTTGGCGGCTCTATTTACTTGCATAGAGTAATGTTCATCAACCACATAAGCAGCTGTTAATGCTGCTTTCTCTTTAGCAGCAAAATAATCCAACGTGGTTATCCCCAATGCATCCGCGGCACCAAAGTAAGATGGATCCGTTGCAGGATATACAAACGGGTTTGGCGGGCTGCTGGGCTGTTTCTCTTGCAGCTTTCTTGCAACCGCCTCTGCAATGTCGTTGTAGTTCGTGTTATCCTGATACTCATTTTCGCAAAGAGCCTCTTTAACTATCTGTATTAATTCGTAACGATTTGTAAACATGGTATATTAATTATTTGGTTCGTATTCAAAGCGGTATTTTAACGGCTCAAATTGGTAGTCATCCGTTATAGGGGGAGTTTGTTGTTTCATAATTAATCTGTATAAGCTATGTATTTAAACTTTCCTTTGCCAAACATCTCAAAACGGCCTCCAAAAGTGCCCCTTACTTTTTCCGCAACCTCCTCCATTGTCATGCTATCCGGGTAAACTCCAATAACTTCCATGGAAAAATGAGTATGAGATCTCCTCCGACATTCAAACTCCGTTATAGGCTCCTTGCCGTAAAACTTGGCGTTAAAATTTTGCTCACTTTCATCCCATTTGCGGCGCTCCTCTGCCCATGCTTTTTGTTGGGCCTCGCTTGGCTTGTAAATGTTATTTATATGATACTCATCTTGCTCCTCTTTGCCATCCCATCCGCATCCCGGGCAATACTCTCTGCTGGTTTCACACCACGAACATGGAGGATTAATGTGGCATGAGCATCCGCCATCTGATTGATGCTCCTGTATTAATGATTTACATCCATCACGGTTGCATACCTCCCCTTTACAATATCCCGGCTCCGGTTCTTTGTGGAGCCAAGTGCCGTATTTCATCCGGTTAAAATCCTCCGGGCTTAATGTTCCCTTGGCTTTTAAAATGCCATTATCAATATCAACAATTGGCAATATTATTTTTGAGGATACAGCCGCGGCACCCATCCCCGCCAAAACTCTGCTTACTCTATCATTCCACTCTGATTGCACACTCTTTGGATGGTGCTCATCTCCCGGATCATGTTGCTCATTTAACTCCCTTAGTTGCTCAAAGTTTTGCATCCTAATTGGTGCCATTGGCGGCAACTGCAATCTCTCCCCCGTTCTCAAAACTATTACCTCCGGAAATTGCGTATGAGGGATTATTTGCACTCTCCCCAATGTGGTGTGTGCCGTGGCATGAGATAGCGCCCCAAATGCCCTGCTTGCCGTGTGTATTACTCCGGCAAGAGCGGAAAACATGCCAGCCATATTGCTGGCGGCTCCAATGGCGTTTAAAAACCGCTTTTTATAGTTCCTTAGTTTGTAATCAGGTCCTTGGGTGTACTTAAGCCTTAAGGGCTTTCTCTTGTTTGGATGTGCCTCAAAGTAATTGAGGCTTTTTTTACTTTTTTTCATCTCTTAAATGGTTTCTTATTATCAATTGTAAATTATATACAGTCTTAACAGGTGTAAATTTTTCATTCACTTCAACAAAGCAATCACTTTTATCCTCATCCACTTGATGCACTTTTATTCCGTTGCCAAGTTCATAACATAAAGACGCTCCCCTATGTTGAGGATCAGTTGTGAAATAAGAGGATTTGCTTATCTCAATAAGATGCTCTTTTGTTATTTCAATGTTTTTTGTGAGGTGTATTAATTTGGTAATAAAAATCTTTCTCTTGTGCCTGCCTATGGCGTTACGTGGCCACCAAAAAGAAAGGGTTTGATTTGGATCAAAATCCTCCGGGTGCAATTCAGGTGTTGGCCGCTGGGATAAAAAGTGCTCTTTCAAAATATCATACTCCCGGGGATTAAACACTCCTGAATGATACAGGCGGTTGATGTTGTTACAAATGTCCTCGTTTACAGAGGCACGATCTCTCATGCTGGCATGTAGGATGGAGTATAATTCCGTTAATGTCTTTGCCTCCTCCCATCTCACAAAGTTTTTCCATTTGTAATAAGCCTCTGTTTGCTCTCCGGTAATGTCGTAATCTGCTGGGTGTTTATTTATAAAATCCTCTGCCAGCCTGCAACGCTCTTTCCAATATTCTAAATCTGATATTTGCATTATTTCTGTTTTAAGAGTTCCGGGAAATTAGCCTCAATCATTTCCTTGATTGATTTGTAAAGAGGTGCCGGGCTGGAGAGGCTATCAAGATAAACCCGGGTTATATTGTTTTTTGATAATGCCATCCTTAAGGCTATTGATGGGAAATTATCCTCATCCTGCTTTATGAGCCATCCCACACATACAGAGCCATTATCTTTGTGGCACCTGTAAACGGCTCCAAACATTTCATTTTCTTTGTTGAGTAGTTTTTGAAACTCTGACTTATGCCACAACTTAAGGGGAGCATCAGTACGATAAGGGCAATTGCCACAAGGCTTATTGCATCCAAATAATTCCACTTTATTTGCCATTCCAAAATTAAATTTTACATCTTAGGTTTTTAAGGGCATCCCGCCCCTCATCAAAAATCCTGTTGCTGTATATAAAACAACCACCACAATTGTACTTTACAACAGGCTCCGGCCTTTGAACCGGATAAGATGAAACAAATCTCTCTATTTCATGTTTTTAAGGGTATTTAAGGATTAAACAGATAATTATGCAACTTAGTAGTATTGCCCCCGCAATAATTATTTTCTCCCGGTGCCTCAACACAAAAAGGCGCGCCCGGCGCTTGTACTTCTTGTACATTACTGCCTGTATGTTATTTTTGGGTTTTTACCGTTTTCGCTATTCAAGTGAAGTGTTAATGTTACAGTTTTAGCATCTTTGTTGCATGCAACTCCACTCCAAACACCTCCATCTGTATTGATGGTGCTGGTTGCATACCTGCCATAAGTAGTGTAATAGTCTTTTACGCTAAACACTAACTCACAATCTCCATTGGTTTCAAGTACTTTTTCTAACTGTTTAATGTAGTCTGATAGTATCATTTTTACTGTTTTTAAATTTATTCCACATGGCAAATATATAAAATAATTTATATTACAAACAAAAAATAATTTATTTTTTTGAAATAAAAAAACCCAGCTTATTTGCTGGGTTTTGTTTTAAGTATTAAAATTTTCAGGAGAGTTTGTTCTATTTGGGCCAGTATCATAATCATAAATGTTAGCCTCCTGCATCCTTTTTTGCTCCTGCAATGATCTTAAAATCTTTTTACTTTCGGCTGGAAAATCCGGGAGCCTTAATGCCCATCCTAAAAATCCCTGATCTGATAAAACAGGCTTTCCCTTACATTTTCCAAATGCCCATACAACGGTGCCATCTGTATCCCTTGTAAGCTTTCCAGCAATATCAACCCGGGGTGTATCTCCTTGTAAAAGTATATCAAGCTGCTGCGGGCTTTGTTCCTCCTCAAAATTTCTCTCAAGCTGTTTCTCCAAGATGAAAGCGGTTGCCCTTGTATCTGCCAAAGCGCCATGGGCTCCATCAAGTTCCTCCCCGGAGTATCTTTTGTATGTTGCCCCAAGATTGTGTGCATTAACATGGCGCTCCATTTTTAACACATCCACAAAAGCAGTACCCTCCTCCGGGAATATCATGTTACAGCGGGCAAACTCTTGAGAAAGTAAAGGCACATCATAATTATCTGAATTATACCCAGCAATATCACAACCGGTAAAGTAATCAAACATTCCCTTTGAGTATTCCGCAAAAGTTGGGCACTCTTTTACATCATCATCTGTAATGCCGTGCACCTCGCTTGCCTCTGCTGGTATCGGGATTGTTGGATTGATCCGGTAACTCTTTTCCTCCCGGGTTCGGTCCGGTAAAATCTTAATAACGGCTATCTCAACAATTCGCGCCGTGTTTGTGTCCACGCCTGTTGTTTCTAAGTCAAAAACAACAATAGGCCTCTCTAATTTTAGCATGATTGGTTTTTATGTAAAGTTAATAATTTATTTTACTCCGGGCCAAGGCATCCATTTAAAGCCGCTGGAGGCAATTTCTTTCCCTTGCTGGTACCAACGCATGCTGTTAAAGTCAAACCACGCAATAAAGGGCTCCATTGTATCCAAGCTGTATGCAAGTACAATATCAGATGAGCCGCGCAAACCCTCAACAGGATCCGGAAAATCATCCGGCTCATTATCTGCCTGCATTATATTCCCAAGCACATCATTTATTGCAGTTAAAGCGCTATCATCATTCAAATATGTATCATTACGCATAAGGGTTAAAAATCCTCTGTATGATTTTACAACAACCGTGGCATATCTGCCAACTGTCTTTTTGCCTTTAACCTGCACAATATCTCCCTCATGGATGGGCTGGCCGGCTTTTGTATCCCTCCATGCCCGTTCCTGTAACTTTAGCAGCTTATCAGAGCCATCCAGCACCTTTGTTGGGATAACGCTGGGATTGGCAAACAACTCATCAACCTCCTCAAAGGGGATGATTGTATTGCTTGGGATTTCGTAAACCCTAAACCGCATTACCTTTCATTTTATCATTCATTTTCTCCTGAAAGCTTTTTTTATGTTTTTCTTTTTCGAGTTCTAACAAAGCTTTCTCAACTGTGATGCCGTGCTTGCTGTTTAATATCTCCCAAATATCCACTCCTTTGGAGTTTACCATGGCAATAAGGCAGAGTATCCACAACACAAGTAAAATTGTTCCCGCAACTCCCCATGCCCATCCCGGCGTGTTGAACTTATCCAGCATCAAATAAGTTACAGCAGTTAACATAAGCGGGAGCCTTGGCCGGCTGTTTTTAATAAAGTAAATAGTTTTCATAATTATGATTTTTGTTTCTATTCAGGTTGTAATAATATTATTTTTTCATTGCCATCATTTACAGTACCTAATATCCTGTAATAATCCACATCATCCCCGCTTATGGCAGCAGGCGCGCAAACACTCCGGGCAATTATTGATGCCTCAATTTTCTTTGTCTTGGGAAAGGCAACCCGGAGCGTGGGAAATTCCACATGCCCCGGCACCACAATGGCAACAATGCCATTTCTCCCTAATGGGATCCTTTCCATTATCTTAACAGTTGGCTTGCCATCTCATCAAAATACAAATCAAAGAGATGGTTTTGAAAATCCCGGGTTTCATCATCAAAGCCGGATTTTATATGCTCATTTTCCTCAATGATAATCTTGGCAATGGCATTTACATCATACGTATCAAGCTTTGTGGAAAGGAGTATTTTTTCGTTTTTGGCTTGAGCCAATGTGTGAGCATCGGTAAATTTCCCGTATAATATCTCCGGGTTAATCAACCTGTATTTATAACGGGTTTTTAGGAGGAACGCCAAAGCATCAGTAACCTTATCCAATAATATTTGGCTCACATTTTCAGTTGGTATAAATGTTACTTCATCCTTTGTGTTAAGCCCTAATATATCCAAATCCTTAAATTGGTTTTGTAGTGATCTTAACAAGTTAGATGGCAATATTACTCTCCCCTCATAATCCTTTGCCTCAAGAAAGCTTACTAATCCGGCCGGAACAAATTTGATGTTTTTACATGCCTCATGCCACTCCTGCGAAAACGAGCCCCAATAAGTCCAATCAATCGTGTGCTCCCATTTGCCTTTATCTCCTCCTGCCAATCCCTCAATCAAGTTCCCTATAAGGGTTAAATCCTTGCAGTTTTTCCAAATCTCTGAAACTGTTTTTTTGGCAGCATATATTGAGTTAATAACGCGGCTCTCATTTATCTCAAAATGCTTTGAGTTATACCAATATAAAGTAACATCATCATCTGTTTGATGAGATAAGATGCCTCTCCTGAATAACCGGAGGCCTGGCCCGGCTGCTGGATATATAGAGCCGCTATCATTTGAATGAATTACAGCCGGGTTATTGTTGCAGAAATAAAAGAACATATTATCATAAAAGTGCCTCACTTTCTCTGTCATTTCAATATAGAAAGTTGTAAACCCTGCCTCCCCAGCAAGAGCATCCGCCTCTGATTGATCAAGCTTTGCATCTGTATCCTCATCCAATGCATTGGAGTATATTTCCCGGATAGGTGCAAATGGCAAATCCCAATCCTTGCCTCCCATGCCAACAGCCAAGGATGTTTTTTCTCCATCAACACAAATGATTTCATACTCCTCCTCCCGGAACTTTGTGCCGCTTGTGGTAAATAAAACCTCATGTGTGCCGCGGAATACCCTGAAAGATATATGATTTCTTAGCATGGAGGCAATTGAATATTTTAGCCCGGAGCCGTAATACCCAATTTTGGTTGTGCTGGTTCTTTTTGATGAGGCTCCAATAAGGGTAAATGCCTCTTTCTCAATTTCGCCCTTTGACTGAATTTTTAAGTACTGTTTCATTTTACTGTTTTAAAAAGTTGATTATTATTTTAAGTTATCAATTGCATCTGTAACATCTGCCAGCGCTTGAGAGTAAGCATTATCCTCCGCGCTTTCCTCAATGGGCATCAATTCAAGGATTTTTGTTTTTATCTGCTTTATCACTATGGGAGATAAATCTTGCTGCACAATGATTGCCGGGGCGCCTTTCTCTGCTAAATCTTTCAACCTGAATGAAAGATCATGTATGATGGCTGTTAAGTCCTCAAGGAGAGAGAACGGGGATACACCCGTATTTACGGATTTTATAATCTTATCAGTAAGGGCATCATCATTTTGCTTATCAAGAAAGCCCTTTGTAAAAACGTCTTTAACATTCATTTTTTTAGTATTTAATTACTGTTTTATTAAAATCATCAATTGTTACCTCTCCACGGTTAAGCTGGTTTAGTAAATCTCTCCCAGCCTCTATGCCCTCATTATATATCCGGTTCCTTTCTTCACTTAATCTTTCTTCAATTATTTTAGGCAAACCATCAACCTCCTTTCTGTGATTGTTAAATAGTTCCTCTGCCTCATTAAAAAATTTCTTTAATGGCTCAAATGTGTTGCTTGGGATACATGCTCTTATTCCGTTACTACCGGATGAATATTTAAACCCGCCTTGCTCTGTTGTGGTTGTTTTAGCGGTAGGATTATTTAGAGCGCCAATAATTTCAATTGCCAACTTGCCTATCATTTCATTTCTAAATGCGTGATAATGTTGAAAAATGTGGGTGTACTCTGTTTCTTTTTCATGTTTTTCCGCCTTTCCTATCTCCAAAATTGATTGGCAACTATTGCAAAGCCTCTCTTTATCCCATCTTGGAGCCTCAATGCCTGTTTTTTGGCATCCTTGGCAAACTTCTTTTCCTTTATACATGATGATGATGATTATTTAGCAACAAACACAATCCTCAATCCATCTCTTATATCAATGAATATCTTTGCATCTGTACTGTTAATTACTTTTTTGAAATCCTTGTTTTTACGCTCAACAAATCCCTCCCTTATTGTGGGATGATATTGCTCCAGCAGCTTGGCATATTGCCCGGCGCTAACAAGGCGGCTCCCTTTAAATGCAGGATGCTTGTAACGGATGAGAAAGTTTTTGTTAATCCATGCCCTTACCGGATCATCTGATTTACGGGCACGGGGTTTCTTGAGTAGTGTTGTATTTTCCACGATACAATTTATTACTGTTTTACAGGAGCAAATATAAATTATTTTATATTACAAAACATAATTATTTTAAATAAAATATAAAATATTTTTTACTCCAATAAAAAAGCCCTGCATATACAGGGCTTTTATTAAAACGGCAAATCATCATGCTCCTCCTCCCGGTAATTGGTTGCCGGTTGAAAATTATCACTTGCTTGGGGAGTTGCCCCTTGCTTGTTTTGATAGGCATCAACCGCGCTCCCCGGTCCGGTGTATCCTTGAGCCGGTTGTTGTGGTTGCTGCGGGGCCTGGCCCGTTCTTTCAATCATCCATCCTTGGATGCTGTTAAAATACTTTGTTTCTCCTTGTGGGTTAACCCACTCCCTCCCCCGGAGGTTGATGGCTATCTTAACGGGTTCCCCCAGCTTATACCCATTCAACAGATCGCATTTATCTTGGGTAAACTCAATCATAATATGTTGAGGATATTGCTCATCTGTTGTAACAACCATCTCTCTTTTACGAAAACCATTTCCTCCAAAGGATTTAGTTTCATCAATCATTTTAATCCTGCCTTGTATCTCCATCTTTTTCTATTTTTGTGGGCTGCATGGCGCAAAACCCTTTTTGATAATTTGTATAAGTCCATCCGGGGGTTTTCTTTAGTTGTAAAGCCTCCCCAAATGTCATGTTTTTAATGACAACATTACCATCCTTTACTGCGCAAACTGTTATCTCTGTGGAGAGCGGCAATGCATGGTAATCTGCATCTTTTTTACTCTTTGCCATCCTTAAGCAGTATTTCTATTGGCTCAATCTCTTTACTCAAATTAAGAGCTCCCTCACATTGCGCCAAAAGTTCCAAAAATATTTTCTTGTTTTCTTTGGATGCTATTACTTGATGAGCCTTACCATCATTAAACTCAACCAATATTGCAATCTTTCCAATGTTCTTAAACTCTAACTCCTCCATTGTTTCAGTTTTTTTTATAATCTGTTTAATGAGTATCCATTTTCCTTTGCCCATTCAGGGTGCTCCTCCACATAAGTATGCCCAGCCCGGGAAAGTGCAACCCAAAATCTTGTATCAAGGAGGAGAGGGATGTTGTTATCTCTTGCCCATTGATCTGCAAAACCTATCCGGCCCATCTTGTGATGTATATCCGTTGCCGGGCGCTTTGTGATGGGGCAAATCTTATTTTCAGGTTTTCCTAAAAACTCAATGCGGGCAACTGTATATTTTCCATCCAATACAGCCTGCTTTTTAGATTTTTTGTTTATTGCTTTAGATTGTCGCGGCTCCGGCTTTCCCTCAACAGCAACCTTGCATGAGTAACTGCAATATTTGTCAGTTGATTTGAATTTCTTAAACTCTTTGCCGCAATCCGGGTTATCACAATTCCTGTGGGTTTTAACTTTCATGGCTATAAGTAATTAAAGGGGCATTAAGCCCCTTTGTTAAACCGCTTGCATTTTTGCAGCTTCATCAACTATGTTTGTTTGAGTGCCGCCTTTCTTTTTGCTCCCTTTATCATCTCCCTCTGTAAACATATCCGGATCTTTCCTCTTTCCTTGGAAAATAAATCCGTATGCAGCCTCATTTGCGGCATCATAAAGCCCCTCAATTGTTTTCTCAATTGCCATGGCTTCACTATTGAAACGGATAACAGGTAACTTAAATTTCATTATGCCGTTTAAAGCTTTTTGAGAACCTGAAATCTTAAGCCCTCTTGTTTCTCCATCTCCCAATAACGAAATATCAGAGATGTTAACAATTGAGCCATCCGCCTCACTTACACCGGCAAGAGCCGCCTTAAGTTGCTCCTCGTTATCCTTAACGGCTTCACGGGCAAAATCCCAGCCTTTTTGCAGCCCCAGCACCCTTGCCGCATGAGTTTTAAACGCCTCAAGGCTGTTTACCAATTCCGGGTGTGGAGTTTCATGGCTGGTGTGTACCCATCCATCCCCGGTGCTCTCTGTTTCACGGTATCCAATAACAAGCTTTTTGGCTTTCTCATTGTAACTCATGTGCAGGAGTTCAAAATCCTCAAAGTTGAGGGCGCGCTTTGGTTTTGCTTTTGTCATAATATAATAATTAAAGATTAATACTCAATTTTTGTATCCCAACAGATGATTTGCCCCTCAAATGGTTTTGGGTATTTAAACCAACTCAAAAAATCATCAACACTTAACCCATCATTTGAGGCAACTTTTTTTAAATCTGCCTGCCCATTGCTCATGTGGGTTTTTACATTCCTTATGTATATGTTGGTGTTGCTGTCAATTCCAAAATCCCAAGTTTTCACAACCTCAATATCCGGGGCTAAAATCAATTGTTTTGAGTTGTATGGCACTCCACTCCACATGCGGGGAGAAAACTTATCCCCGGGCTTAAATCTTTTACCTGCGCGTATCGTGTGCCCCTTTGCAAACACATCATCCCTCTCAAGGTAATAACCCATATCAATTGAGGGATGATCCTGAATATTTTCCCCACAACATTTTGGGCAACTTGGATCATCAAAATCCCCGGTATCTGCAATTGGAGAGCCATCTTGTAAAGTACAGGATACTCCTTGATAACCACAATCCTTGCATATCGCCATAAAATATGTGGTATCCGGGTAAAGGCTTTTTAAAAGTTTCTCAACAAATAATGTTGGTTGCCCGGCATTTTGATGGTATGCAGGAAATTTGGTGCTAAATGTAATTACTTTACTCATTGGTTTCTCCTGTTTCATTAACAGTAAACAAGGAACTTGGAGGGAAAGAACTTGTTATCATCTGCAAGTATATGGGCTTGCCGCTGTTAATAGCTTCTAAATCCTCTTTGTTGGGCATCCAAGCTGTTATAAAATAGGGAAAGCCTGTACTTTCATCTCTCCCATACATTGCCCTTAATGGAGTGCATTGCTCATCTGTCATGCTCTCCGGCTTAGTGAGGGTTATATTTGCTCCCTCAAAATCAATTGGCATCATTTGTATTAGTTTTTGGTTTTAAAATATTTACCGGATCCCTCCCCAAAGAAATAAGCTTTTTATCAACAGCAAGGGCGGCATCTCTCTCCTCATCATGGTATGATTTGCTTTGATTTCCTTGATTTATATATACTTGAGCCTCCCACTTATTGAAAGGTTTGCCGTGCTTTTTTGCTACAAACCTAACATATTTGTAATTAGATGTTTTGCCCATGGGTTTGAGGAAATTGGCGTATTTGCAAGCTGCATGGAAATTCTGAAATATCCCCGCCGTGCCTGTCTTTTAACTTAAGCTGTTGGGCAAGGTGTGTGCCCATTTGTTTCACGAAAACAGGAGTGTTTGATTGATTACATTGCTCCACAATTCTAAGCATCCAAGCAACCTGATTTGGTCGGTATCTCCAATCTCCATTATCATTGCCGCTTTCTCCCCCAACAATAACCCAATCAATGCCATCCAGCAAGCTTATAATATAAGGCTCGTTTTTATCTTTCCTGCCATTTACATCAAACTCCAATGGCCCAAGTAATGGCTCCGCGGATATGAATGTTGTTTTTATGCCGGGAAAGGCAGCCAACTCAATGAGTGTCTTAACGCGGTGCAACTGCTTTCCTGTTTCAACAGATACACCAATCCAAACCTGTTGCCAGCCATCTCCCCAATCAGGAGGCAAGTTCTCTGCAATACGTTCCGGGCGTTTTGTTAGTATCTGCCAATTAAGATGAGGATTATCCCGGATAATGCCCCATGCCCATGCTCTCCACTCATCCGCCTCCTCAATAAAGAAATCACTCCAAGAGCATGTAAATATTTTATCTCCCGGCTTGGCTTGCTTGAGCACTTTGTTGATTGTTTTTTGTGCCACTTGGAGCACATCAGTTGGCTCCTTGCCATACCGTTCCTGATCCCGGAACATATAACAAAATTTACAACCCGGGCTCACTTTCTTGCAGCCGGTCCAAAAATTAACCGTGTGATCAGTCCATTGTATTTTACTGTTTTCTGCCATAATGTTTAAAATAATTCGTTTCTGTAAATTCTCTTTTCAATGATATGAGCATACTCCTCTGAAATTTCACTCCCTATGTAGTTTCTCCCAAGCCTCTCCGCAACCTTTGGCGTTGTGCCGCTCCCGGTAAAACAATCATAAACCAAATCTCCCTCATTGCTCCAACTGATTATGTGATCCTTGGCAAGAAGTTCCGGAAATATTGCCGGGTGCTCATAAGCAACATCATCCTTTGTGCTGTATCCCTTTCCGTTGTTGTACCTCCAAATGTTACTCCTGTAACCGTATTCAGAAACAACCCAAGCCTCTGCATCCTGTAACTCTCCATCTGTTTTGCGTGTGGATGGCTTTCCAAAATTAGTATGCCCGGCCCATCTGTTTTTTTTGTCTTTTATGAGGTTGATGGTTTTGGGCTTTCCTTTGCTGAAAACAAACATATACTCAAATATTTGGCTATATCGGGTGCTTTTTTCATTTGCTGGGTATGCCGCGCCATTCTTTTCATATATCATGGTATCATGCAGATTAAAGCCCAAACTCATAAAATAAAGGGCTTGCTTAAAGCTGGTGCCGCTTTCAGAGCCATCAATTACCGCATCCCCAACAACCCACACCAAAACTCCGCCCTCTTTTGTAACCCGGTAAAGTTCTTTGGCAATATCCTCAAATGGAAAGCTATAGCCTTTGTAATCTCTTAAGTTGTCATAAGGAGGAGAGGTAACAGTTAAATCCACGAACTCCCCGGGCATCCGGCCCATGGTATCCAAACAATTCTCAAAGTAAATTTTATTTATCTCCATCCTTATCCGGTTGTTTATCATCTCTCATGTAAATCTCCTCCAGCGCCTTTGTTATGCCATAAGAAAGGGCATCCTTTGGTGTGGCACAATTCTTTGGCAAAGTAAGCTGCTTGCCCTCTTTTACAAAATACAGGGTAATGATAAACTTGTTTGCCATTGCCGCGTTTACTTGCTCCAAGATGATTACTCCCTTATCCTCACAATATTTTTTTAGATAGGCAGCTTGCTCAATATCCGGCTTGCCATAAAATCCAAATTGTTCCGGATCGGTAACATCTGTATGATTTTTATTAAACCATGAGTTAAAATCGTGCCTCTGTTGTACGTTTGCTATTTCCATTGCTCTAATTGATTAAGTTTTATTTTTCGTTCTTCAAGTAATTTCTCCATTTCATCCCGGATGCCCTGCATGGTTTTAATGTTGGCAAGCCGGTTGTTTGCATTGGGCTCTGTAGTGGTTACATTAAATAGCCTTTCATGCTCCAGCTTAAGGAGGTTAAATGAAAAATCAATCTCATCACATTCCTTGCAAGTTTTTTCAAAGGCTTCAAGCCTTTTAGCTTTCTCCTCATCAGTAAACACCCTCCCCATGGGCCGGGGCTTGGATAATGCCCAAAGCCCAATAATGAGTATAAGCACAATAAGGGCTATAAAAGCCCAAATAAAGTAATTCATGTTAGTAGTTTATAGAGTTATAAATTTCATCTTTGGTAATACCCGCATCAAATAACTCATCCCCATCCTTGTACACAAGTACACTATCAATGGTAATATCAGATATTTCATAATTGATGCCGCCGCCCTCTGTAACTCCCCATTCAGAGTGATAATTCCCGGCGGAAATCTCCTCCCGGGTTCTTGCAGTTAATTCAACATACATTGTGTATTGGGCACCATCACAATGTGCATAGCTTTCCAATAATATATGTTGATCGTTTTCATCTTGATAATCAAATTTTGTTGTAATATCATCAAGGTTTTTAATAAGCTGGGTTTTTATACTTTCCACGATATAAAATTTTACTGTTTATGTTTGAGCAAATATATAAAATATTTTATATTCTAAGCAATAAAATATTTTAATTAAATAAGTTTTTCGGTGCATCTCCAACTATCTTGCCCGTTAACCAATCAGGATCCTCCTCCAGCTTTATCCTCCCAAAACTTACAATGCATAATGCATCAGAGTTGGACAAGGTAACTTTAACCTCCGGGTAATGTTGTTGGGCATAATCTTTATATCTCTTTTTCCGTATCTGTTTACTCTCTCCCTTTACCCTTGTTAGTAAAGCGCCCTGCCAGCTTGAGGAGTGAACCTCACAAAATGGGAGGCTGTTTGTTTTCAGGAGAGTTTTAAGGATGGTGTAATTTTCCATCATCTTGGCAATGGCAAACTTTTTACCGGGAGCATCATCCGCGCCGCCTGCAAAATGGCTTACTCTCTCAATAAAAACAATTGCGTTTTCAAAGGTTTCTCTTAGGTATCCAAAATATTCATTTGTGGCATCCGCCCCCTTTGGCATCTTAACGGCTGTTGCCTTGCCATCCGTATAAATAGCAATTCCTCCGCTTGCCCCGGGATCAATCCCGATAATTGTTTTTTTCATGCTGTGATGATTTTGTTTAATTGTTCTCTGTACACTTTTTTGCTGGTGCCAAGCTTAACATAAAACTTGCCATCTTTCTGCTTATGGAAAATAAATCCATCCAAATCCCTCAAGGCTTTTTTATATTGCTCTTTGGTAACTTCAATCTCCTGATTGTATGCAGGCAATTCCGGTTTTTCAATACTGTTTTTCATAGTTTCTTTTTAAAATGGCACATCATCATGCGGTTTCTTGCTATCTGTACTATCAGATTTATTTGTTTTTTTGGCATCCTTACCAAACGCCTCAAGCTGCTGGGGATTTTCCTTGCCCTTTGCCGGGGCTGCCTTTACCGGCGCTTGCTGATCGTGGGTGTATGGCAATCCATTTATATCAATACTCATAAGGAAATCATCAAACATTTTCCCTCTTGATACTCCGCATCTAACTTTTACGGTGTTAAAGTTAATAATGTTCCCATCCTTATCTGTAAGAGGATCAATAAATATCAGGGTTTCAGCTTTCTTAGTTACAGATGATCCAAGGTGCCCGGTTGCTTTGTCGTTGCCAAAGGTTTTATGTATAACCACGCAAATATGTATTTTTAGTTCATCAGTCCACTTAAGGAGATAGCTGGCAACTTCATTACTCAAAACAAGATTATTTGCATCATTAAGTAAATCCGCAATTCCATCAATAAAGGCAAGCTTAATCTTTCCGGCGTGTGGGCCTTTGGTAAACATCCAATCAATAAGCTGTACCCTTTGTACAGGAGTAAGATTACGGGTGTATATTGGCTCATAATTCTTGTAAGGTGCCCCAACTATTATTTCAGTTCTTTTAAAGGTTCTACGGGCATAATATTTACCCTGTTCCGTATCTATGTCATAAATATAATCCTCCTCAACCCTGTGCCCCGTAATGTGTGGAGCCTTAAGGTTTGAACTCCCCCCCATGTATGAGGCACACAACAAAGATTTAAAAAATGATTTCTTTGTTTTGGATGGTGCCACAATACAACTAAACTCCCCCTCCGTACATATTGGGATGTGATTGTTATGGCTATCCGTGCCAATAGAGAGTAATATTTTTGGATGAGGAACCTCTTGAGTTAAATCAATCCGGCAACTTTTGTAAACGGCGGCCAGGTCCGGAACGGGCTCCGCGCCGGAGTTTTTATCCTCCTGCTTTTTTTTCTCAATTTTCTGTAGTGCCATTCTCTTTTGGTTCTTTGTTAGTGTATTTTAATAACCATTGTAAATCATGCTCTTTATCCTCATACCTGTGAAGTATCTCACTTAAAAAGTGGTTTAGTTTCTCATGTATCTCCGGCATCTCATACATATTGGTTTCAAGGTGCTCAAGAAATAACTTGTGATTTTCAGGATTTTTAAAGATTTCCTTATTGTTCCTGTACTCCTCCCTCACTTTTTCGGGATCAAGTTTGTTGCCGGGCTCCAGCATCTCCCAAAATGTACATTGCGCCCCTATTGCATCAAAAAAACCATTTAGGGAATACATATCCATCAAGCTTTTAAATCTTTGGTAATGGTGCTCCAAAGGAACCTCAAGGATGTGCATGATTTCTTTTTCTGCAAACTTGTTATCCCCTTTGTAATGAGGGAGTAGATTGTTATAAATATACATGGCAAGTTTGGCAAAATGATGGTTGCGGTGTAACCTCTCCTCTTTCTGCATGTTTACCCACTCAATAACAAAGTTTAGGGCATCAACATCTGCATCATTACACTTGTGCCCATTGCTTACTGTATATGTAAGCCGGTTCATTGCCTTTAATAAGTTCATAATCTATGCTGTTTTTTTATGCCTAAAATTCTTTGATGCAATAAGCTTTGGCATTTGTTCCCTAAGCTTTGAAGTGCTTAGTATGTTTGTTTTCCAAAACTCCCCGGCTGGGCTATCAAGATACTCATAAGCATCCCGGAGGTTATCCATTGTGAACTCATCACGCTCCACACAAAGGCGGATGGGATCAACATAGTTTTTGTAAGTGGCATTTTTTTGGTCCCGGATTGGTGCCTCTTTCTCTGTTAGGTTTTTAATAAATAGATTTCTAAAATGTTCCGCAATCTCAAAGTATTTTATCTGATCACTTGAAAGTTTTACCTCAAACCTTGGAGTAATTATTTGAGTTCTGTCATGGCTTATTGACAATTCACACATTCTTATTTTATATAAATCTTTTATAGTATATAAAAGTTTATCATTAGTATTATTAAGAGGAGTAGTTTTTCCGCCGCGGGTTTTTACCGCGTCGGAAAAATTAGGATACGGGTTTAATTCTATTTCAACATTTCCAAAAGCCCCCCCCTCTTTTTTAACCTGATATGTGGTTATCCATCCTTTATCAATAAGTTCTTTCATGTATTTAATCCGGGTATCCTTTGAGCAATTTAAATCATTTTCAATTAAAGATGTTCTAAAAACCCAATTTTCAGGTTTAGAGCACAAATACACAAATAAAAACCTCGCATCTCTTGATATTGAATTATCATTTATCAAGCCGTTTGGCACTTGTGTAAAACTTTTTTTAATCTTGTTTTCCATGGTTCTCTGTTTTGTTTAAGCCGCCTTTCCGTTAAGAGTAATTGTATCATAATACTTTAATGCATACGGGATACGATCATACAACTCCTCAATCTTTGTATCATCCCTATGATACACAATTGTTTTTACTCTCTCCTCTTTTGTAAAGGCTGGATTTGTTGAGTAAATTAAGTTGGTGTGTAGCTGGTTAAACAACTCTTGATGCTCCTCAAGGGTATCATCAATTATACCATGAGCATAAGCAAGCTTTCTCCTCTCACTTTCAAAAATATGAGGAGGGCAATCCAAGAGAACATACTTGATATGGAACTCATCACAACCATACAACTCCATATACACCCTGCCTTGCCATTCATAATATTTATCCTCCCCAGCAGCCATGAAAGTGTTTGCATCCCATGAGCATTTGGTATCATAAACAATCTTTCTCCTCCTTATCTTGTGAAGTATATCCGCCTCCCCGGTTAATACGCCGTTATTCTTTCTCTCTGTATTTTTTCGGTAATAAACACCATCAACATCACAAAGCAGAGAAATTGCAGCCTCCTCATTGTATTGCCCTTTCTCAAGGTACTTTGATTTAGCCATACTCTTAATGCCTTTCTCTCTATAAAGCCACATCTCCCGGATCATTGCCTTGGCTGTATCAGATAACTCAAATGGGGCGTTTACTTTTGCAATAAGTTCATTAAGGGTTTTCTCCTGATTTGGTGTTAAAGCCTTGGATTTGGCAACAGCATTATTAAAATCATCCCTCATCTTAAACAGCCTCTCATACTCTGCATATTGGTTTGGAGTTACAACCTTGCCCCTGCCATCTGTCATTAACGCCCCGCAACTTGAGGCTCTAAACAACAGTTTTCTCTTGTTTTGTTTTACTAATATTTCCACGGTAAAGATTTATTTTTTGTTACTTATTTCTGCCAGCTTTGCATTATACTCATCCCGGGTTTCATCATCAACATCCGCCTCACATTGTCTTAGCCCGGCAACTGTTTTTGAGTTTGCAATGTGGTTCCTCACTCTTGCCCTTATCTCATTTTGATTATTTTCTTGCAGAGGGATGAAATTATTATCATTGCTTGGGTTATCCAAGTACCTAACATTTTTGCCATCATAATCCTCAATAACCGCCTGATCTGTTGTGATGGCTTTTATAATATCAACTGACTTTGGCCCGAACTTTCCAAGCAACAACTTGAGAACGGTTTTTTTGCTCATATCATCTTTATCCTCCGCCCATATCCCGGTGCCGTTTTTGTAGGTTTTACTGTATTTCCTTGCATGAGCCTCAATCTTATCAATTGGCATAAAAAACTGTTTCTCAAAGCCATTTGCAAGGCGGAAATAAGCAACATATCCAATGATAGGCAAAGCCTCTCTTTTTGCCAAGTCCTGTACCCACTCATAGGAAATATCTCCGCTTAGGAAATCCGTATAAACCAACTCCCCCTGCCTTACATCAATGGCATTAATCCTAACATAATCCTTTGTTCTATGGCATAATTCAATTATACCCTTATATCCTATCTGAAATTGAGCAACAGTTCTCCATTGGGGAGGATTTGTGCCTTGTATTTTTTCATTATAAGGGATGATGTAAGCAAGCCCAAGATTTGGATCAATTGGCAGCTTAAGAGTTGCAGCAACAGCCGCCGCCATCAATATTGTTTGGGGCTCCGCGTTTTTTAGTTTGTCGCTATTCTGCACACAATTTAAAACGCTCATAAGGAATGCAGGGGAGCCATCTCCAAGTATCTGCTTAAAACGTGCCTGTACCTCCTCATCCTTAATCATAAGCTTAAGAGGGCGCGGCTGGGCCGGTTGCAAGGCTGTTGCCTCTTGTGCCGCTGGTGTGTTTTGGTTTACCTCTGACATTTTACTCACTTTGAATGGTTATGAAATCTTTTACATCAAGCCCGGACATTTCAGACATTGTAATTATCTGCTTAAGGATAACGGGCCCGTTACCGCCTTTAAGGTTCCCCAAGGTTATGGGGCTAACACTTATCTTTTCAGCCAATCCCTTTTGATTTAGCTGTTTTAAATCCGGGTTCTTTTCGTTGTATGTATCAATAACTTTGTTAATGTCAACATACACACCCGTTTTCCTCTTTTTAGGAGCATTGTTATTATTCATAATGGTTTTTATTAAGCTGGCTTGATGGGCTGCCAGCGTTAGCCCTGTTTATTGTGTATTATGCTCAATCCCTCCGGCTTTTTTACCCGGCTCAATGCCACATAAAGTTGCCCCTCCGCAAAGCACGGGAGAGATAAATCAATTGTTAACTCATCAAATGTTAGCCCTTGTGATTTGTGGATAGTAAGGGCATAAGCAAGCTTAATAGGGAGTTGCGTAATGCTTGCAATCTCTTGTAACTCCAACTCTCCTAATGCCTCATTCAAAACATACTCCTCCTTAGTGAATTTGAAGTAATCCAGCGGATGCAAAACCTTTCCAACCTCAATAAAATATTTCTCATCCGTGTGAGGCTGGTATCTGAAAATGCCCAATGTTCCATTAACAAGCTTATTGTTTTTGCTGTTAACCAAATACATTATTTTGCAACCATCTTTAACCTTGATTTCCAAATCAACATTAAAATCCGCTGCATTGATCTTGCCATCAACAATTGCATTAAAAGTAAATGCCTCCCCGGGAACGCTGTTAAAGCCCTCAAGATTGTACTTGTGTACTGTTGCAACATGAGGAGCCAAAATAACACCCTTTCTCTCTCTGTTTATAAATTGGCGGAAATAAGGAGCCCTTAAGCCATCCCTCACTAAGTTTAAATTTTCTATAAACTCCGGATCATCTTGCCTCTGCATCTCCTGTAACTCTATGTTAAGGGTGTTTAATCCTTTGTAACATCCAGCTTGATTGAAAGTGTAACCGCTGTAAGTTTCTAACATTACGCTTTTAAAATTATCATCCGCGACAATTCCAAGCTGTTTTAAATCCCCAACAAAAATTATCTGTTTCTTGAATATGCTCCCACACCCGTTTTTTATCAAAGTCCAATTTATTGCATCAAGAATATCCGGCCTTACCATGCTTACCTCATCTATTACAATAACCTTTGCCATTTTTAAAACCAGCCTCTTGGCGGGCTTTAAAAATCTGCAACTTTCAGAGGTTAATACTCCATGTATTCCAAGCCCAAATGTTGAGTGTATTGTTGCTCCTCCCAAGTTGTTTGCCGCAATGCCTGTTGGGGCAACAGCAATAACCGCCTTTCCCTTTTTTCTCAATCTCTCAATAACATCTTTCACTATAAAGGTTTTCCCGGTTCCCGCCTTTCCTGTTAGAAAAACATTTCTCCCGCTCTCCACGGCATCCACAAATAATTGTTGGCTTTTAGAATATGTGCTCATTATTTTACTGTTATAATTTCAAATGGATAAATTGGCTCCGGCTCAAGAGGAATGATAACCCTATCAAACGGGTTCTCATAAGTTTTTGTGAGTTCACTCAATGGCTTATCAAAATCCGGATGCTTGGCATCAACTTTAAATGTAATGTTACGCCTTGATATTATTGTAATCTTGGGATAAGTGTTATCAGGATTTTCCACGGCCTAATGTTTTTATGTTTGATGCAAATATATAAAATATTTTATATCGTAAACAAATTATTTTTTTTATTGTGAGTAAAAAAAATACCGCCCTTGTGGAGAGCGGTATTTAAAACAGTAAAATTTTTCTTGGAATAAAATCTATTTGTTACCGTGGAATAACAATGCAAATATAACCATCTTTTTGTTATTTGCAATAAAATATATTTTATATCCTAAATAAGTAATTTTTTTGCCTCCTGTTGAACTATCAGGATGCTCCCCGTGTTGAGAGCCTTGCCAGCAGAAAAAGCCTCTTAAATCAAAAAAACGGTTTTAATTAGTTTAAAACAGTTTCTTTGAGAGGGTAAATCCAATATAAGCCTCCTTTGTGGGCACATGATAAAGAACTCCGGCACCAAACCCAACATCATTTTTGCGGATGTACTCAAGCCCTAACATTACCTGACTATTATTTATAACATCCTTGGAGAAAAAAGCCCCTCCTTTCACAAAAAGCCCGGAGCCATGTATTGTTGTTTTCTCCGTTGTTGTGTTGGTAATTGTCTTTTCATCTACAATAGCAGTTACATCATTAAGGTAAACTTTGCCATCTGAAACAATCCGGCTGTATATAGTGGCGTTTTTGAGGCGCGTGGTATCCTTGTAGGTGTTTAACTCCTTAACGTTGCTTAAATCGCCTGCATTTAGCTTTGATGTATCTTTTACCTCAATAACGGTTTCTTTCCCGGTTTTCTCATCCCGGATGATAATGTAAGGAGTTCTTTCCGGCTTTTGATTGGCTAAGGCATTGTTAACCGCCTGATCAATGGTTTTTACAATGTCAATGGTTTGTGTGGTTGTGGTTTCTTTCTCCACGCTGGCACCGGTGCCCGGTCCGGATCCATCTCCACACTCTTTAAACAAGAGGTAAATAACAATGGCTGCAAGTACAACCATCATAACCCTTTCAAATGTGATGTTTTTCATTATGCTGAATTTTAAGTTATTGAGCAAATATAAAACAAAAAGCCCCAGCACGGATGCCGGGGCTTTTTCACTTTCACGCATATTGGATAACAAACACAGAGGCGCAAATATAAAATTATATTTTAATCTTTTGCCCTATCTCAATAAGATTTGCCTGTTTAATGCTGTTTTTATCCATTAGCTTTTGCACCGTTGTATTATACTTGGCAGCAATCTTGCTCAAGGTATCCCCCTTGGCAACCGTATATGTGCACTCCAACTCCCCCGCGCCATCTGCTGCATGCTTGTGTATCACTTTGGCAATTGCCTTGGCTAAGGCGGGCTTATTTCGCTCATACTTTGTCATATCATTGAAGTTGGAAATAAAACAAACCTCAATGAGATTGTTGATGCCCGGGAGCCTCATCCATCCAAGTTTGCCCCGGGCGCTTTCAAGTTCAGTTATAACACCTTTCTTGCCTCTCAATACAATTCCCAACGTGTTACTAATTGCATAAGCCAAATCCTCCGCCAAAGCCCTCTCCTTTTGATCCGGAACGCCCGGGATTAAAACCTCTGTACCTGTTGCCTTGGGAGTAGCTGCATTAAAATGTATATCAATTACAAGAGAGTTCTCATCAACCTTGCTTTTGAAAACGGCAATTGTATCACTTAGGATACTATCATCTTTATCTGTAACAGGAGTGATGCCCAGCGCCTCCAATTCTTTTGTTATTAGGGCTCTTAGCTTTGCAGCCTCCACGCCCTCAACATACCCATTGCCTGCCGCTCCATTATCAATTGCTTTGCCTTGAGGGTTTGTTCCTTTCTTGCTGGAATGGCCAGCGGATAAAAATACTTTTTTCATGGCTATTCTGTTACTTCAATAAAATGCTTATGAAACTCCTCCGCCTGCATGATGATAGCGCCATCCGCCTCAAGTACTAAGAACTCTCCCGGCACAAAATCAAAAACCTCCCCATTTTGGTTTACTATAAGATATTTTTCATCATTCTCATGTGTAATCTTAACAATTATATCTCCAATAACTATTTCCGCATGCCAATGGGGATGAGGAGTGTTTTTTTTCATGTGCTCAACAAACTCCTCAAATGAGTAAGCTGTTACTAAATCTTTTTTCTCTGTAAATGTTGACATAATAATATATTTTAAAGTTTTAACAAATATATAATAAAAAAGCCCCTTAATGGGGCTTCACTTGTGGTGTATCAAACTTAAATAAACTATGCCAAAGTTGTTTAAAGTTTCGGCTCCGCTCTATGGCATGGCCTTTCATAATAAATAGGGTGTGTGTGTAAAAAATCCACCATCTTAAATAATACGCATCAAGCACCTTATCCGGATCTGAATATCTATTACAAAAATAAAAAGTCATTAAAAGCAAAGTTACCCACAAGTAAACTCTTGTGGTTGCCGGGAGGGTACTCTTTATCTTGAGAAATCCTATCCATGCATGTGAATACATGATTATAATTATTGAGGAGGCTATCAGGTGCCACACAAATGGCAAGTTACTTAAGTGTTGATTTAGATCTTGCATATTTTAATTATTTGCCCAATACCCTTGAAACAACAACAGCACTCTTATCCCATAAAACATAAATCATCTGTTTTAATTTTTCATTGCTCTCTTTATCAAATAGTATCCTTATGATGGCAAATGATTTCAAACCCATTATAAAGCCCAAGAACAAAGAAAGCCCGGTGCCGTATCCATTCTCCAAAGTGTATTCGTAGGTTAACCATACAAAGGAAAATGAAATAATTGGTGTGAGGAAAATAATAACATACTTTGTGCTTTTTTTAGTAACTGATTGATGTTCCATCACTATGGATATAACAGTTGTAAAAAAAACAATAGCAAGTACTTTAATATCCATCTCGCTTAATCCTCCCCTGAACAATCCATCATGTAACTCCGCGGATGATAATACAAAAAGCAGGCTTGAAAATCCTGTATAGGTAAATTTTAAAAAGTATTTTCCAATCATTGCATCCGGGGTTAATAGTTTATTATTGCTCAAAAGTAAACATTTAATAAAACCTTATGAATTATTAACAATAAAAAAAGCCCGCTTTTTGTCAAACGGGCTTTTTATCGGCTTTTTTTGCGCTTTATCTATTATCTGCAATATCTGTTTTTTTATCCACTATTGTTTGTATGCGGCTCTCTGTCTTACTCAATATACCTTGAAGTAAAGAGGAGCCTGTATATCCAACAAATATAAAAAAGAATTTTGCCCATTTGGTTATGCTTGGATATGCCCCTGTTGCTTCATCAAATATGAATATACCAATAGCAATTGCAATAATTGATGCCCCCAATGCAATCCAATCATCCCTAAAGTAATCCCCCACATTAAAGGGCATATTTGCATTTTTAGCACGGGATTTCAGCGCTGGTAATTTCAAAACAAAAACATGGAACAACATGCCCAGCATGCCCCCAATAAATAAATCTAAGTGTAAATTTCCTGTAGTCATTTGTATAATATATTAATTAATAAAAAGCTTTTTCATGTACTTATCAATTATAAAGTAGTAAGACATAAACACCACAAAAAATAAAATTGACAATACCCGCGTATAAATGCAGTCAACAGTTAAGAGTATTATTTCAAATACTCCAAGGGCCAGCTTAAGGAGCAACATCTTTTTCATTTTGCTTATTCTTTGTTGGGTAATAAATGGCGTATAAAACAGCAGCAGCCGCAAAAAAATACTCATTGTATTGTACATCTGTTGGACTAAATATAAATTCATCTGCTAAGTTGTTTATAGTAAAAGCAAGAAAAATACAGGATATTGAGTGCTTTTTCATGCTAAAATAAAGGGCAAAAGCGGCACACACTAAGGCGGCGGCACTAACATAGTAGTAAGGTTTTCTTACTGATCCCAAAAACTCATACTTTGGGAATACATCCGGAAAGTTATAAGCTGCCAAAAATAAAATAATGGCAGCTATAACAAATACTTTTGGTTTACCCACGATCATCCGGGCGTTTTCCGATTATTGCGGTAAGGCCTGCATTTCTTAAAGTGGTTGCGGCATCCTGTATCGCTCTTTCCTCAATCGCCGTTAATCCTTTGTCCGCATCTAAATAAACTGTGTTCATGATTTTAATTTTTTTAGTTAATAAAATGTTACAGTTAACAAAAGTAAATAAAAAAACCAGCCGTGTTTGGCTGGTTCTATAAAATATAATTTGAATTTAATCAAATAATGCGTATCCGGTTATTATACCCACTATTCCGGTAACAATATCAACAACATCAATTTTGCCCTTTGATATTCTTACCTGTATGTACTCAACCATGTATATTACAAACAACACGGCAAACCCGGCAACTGTTTTTGGTATCTGTAGAAATTCCTCCCATCCAAACCAATGGATACATTTAAGGGTTATCCAATAGCCAAACAGGCAGCCAAATAAGTGTGCCCATGGTTTCCATCCCTTTAAATTTCCAATAGTGAAAAAACCGGGAGCCTCTTTTTTTGTGGTTGACATAATTTTTTATTTTAAATATTTAATTGTTATAGCGCTTTTGCCGAATGTGAAGATTGATTTTAAAATTAGTCTGTCCAATAATCAAACGTTAAATATAAAGCCCTACCGTTTGTTGCTGTTTGTGCCATTCTAAACTCGTAAATACCCGCTGTTTTTCTTATAGTGCATCGAGCGGCAGCGGAAGCTGGTCCCGAGTTGGTTTCAGGACTATAAAAGCCATTTATTGCATAAACAACAGCGTCACTGGCGGTAAAATCTGTAATTGCCGCTGGAGTTGGTAATCCAGTAGGAAAGGGTACCGTAACGGCTGTATTTGCCGCTCCTGCTGTTGTGTAAAGTAGATTTAAACGGCCCGTGACGTGTTTGCCTACCTTGGTAGCCTGCCATGTTCCTGACAATGTTCCGCTCGGCGCTGTTGTACCGCTCCAAACAGGTGTTTGCGAGTATGTAGTTACAGGGTATTCCGTATATACGGCAGCTATAGCGTTATTTGTGTAGGTGTCACGCGCCGCTGTATATGCCGTCGCTATCGATATAACCGGCATGGTCGTGCCTGTTGCTACATCAATTTGATTTGTAGTGCCGGTAACGCTTGTAACCGTTCCTGAACCGCCGCCGCCGCCTGCAACTGTTAAACTGACAAGTCCGGCGCTATCTGCTGTAACAGCTGTGCCGCCATTTACTGAAAATGATAATGGGATCGTGCCGCTATTATTGGGGAATTTTACATCCCTATTTGCAGTAAGTAAATCCGTTGTAAGTCTGGCGCCGTAATTTGTGTTATTGGCTATTATCCTGATATTGTTCTCACTGGTTAGGTTTATCTGATCGGAACTCATTGTCATAAAGCCTAACGGACTCATGTCAATATGTGCGCCCGTATCTCCTGAATCAGTATAAATATTAATGAACTGATCTATAAAAGCCTGCGGGCCTCCCTCCAACGCTTTTTGAAGTGAAACGGAATACTTAACAAATTCAGTAGTTGCAGCCCTGTTGCTTTCATCACTTAATGGCGGTGTTGGAACTGTAACTACACCATCTGTGCCAACAGTTAAGCCGGTAAGTTCGTTATTCACTACAACAAATGAGCCTGTATCTAAAAGCCCAAGAGTTACGCCGCCCCCGCCTGTAGATGATATAGAAAAATCATCAACAACAGCGTTAGGGCCGTTATTTAAAACTGACTGCAAATCTTGTGAGCCGCCTGCCGGAATATCATCTAAAGTGGCCACTTCTTCCCCGTTATAAGTCAAAATACCGCCCCCACTATTAAGCGCAATACCTGTAGTACTGCCATTTATTAAAACCCCGCCAGCATTACCCGATATTGTTACCCCTGTTATATCATCAAATCCAATCGTTCCCCCCGAGCCTGCGTTTATATTAAGATCCCCGGTTCCTTGTAGGTAAAGCGTTCCTGTAGTGTTAATATTTACATTTTCATTACCACTATATGAACCGCCATTTTGTATGATTTCCTGAAGTGTATTACCGCTTAATCCTGCATTTGATATGGCTGCCGCTACCGTGCTATTTGTCGCAATAGTATCATTTTGCATCAATGCTGGGAAATAAAGTTTAGTATTCATTAGCGGATTTATGAAATTTATATCCGTAATAAACCCGGTGCTTGTATTTGTAAAATTATAACCTAAATGGTAATAAGACATTTTGTTATTTCCATTTGTAAGATTAATGGGGAGCCCGGATACATTTCCATTACCTAAAGTTGTATTTAAGTCCTGTGTTGATGCCTCTCCTGCAAAGATAGCCATCAAATAAGGCCAACTAACCTTTCTTACCATTCCGGTTGTTTTCTCCCTTACAAGGGGCTCAATTAGCGTTGTATCATTTAAAGTTGCCGGGGTTTCTGCAATCTTTAATGATGGCACTTTTGTTTGTGCAAATAAGCTGCTTGATAGCATCAATAAAAATAATAGCTTTTTCATTTTAAAATCCTGTTGTTATTCCGATCCTACGAGTGATTGTAATAGTTTCGGTAGTTAATAATTCATTTTCCTGATCCGTTTCCTCTCCGGTGCTTACTCTTACCTCCCTAACGGCTTGCCATTGCCCATCTTTTACACGGGTAATTATTGAAACGTTTGGCTCATCCGTTGCTGTTCTGCTTAACTCTGTTGTCATAATTAATTATTATTTAGTTAAAAAATATCAAGTCCAAATGTACCTAAGAATTTGTAATTATTAAGGTCCTGATTGTTACCATTTGTTATATACTGATAAAAACCCCATTCTGAAAAATCAGGAGAAAACGCTTTACATACATCTCCAATCTGAATTTCTGAACCTGTATTTTTTATTCCGCCTTGATAGCCCTTATCAAAGAGCGTAATTAAACCACTCCCAAACAAATCACTTGTTGTTAAAAAATCCTCTCCATCCCGCCCCTGTGGGATATAAACAACACTCTCCTCCGCTGTATCTCTAAATGCAACAAACGTGCTTGCTACTCCATCAGAATACACCAATCCAAGATGGTTGTATCTTATTTGTTTCAAACCCATTTGATGTACTGCAACTTTAGAGGTAATATTCCCCATTCCAAGTACATCATCATAGGTTTGAGATGCCGGGCCGGGAACAACCTCACTATTTGTAATACTCGCAAAGTCTGTTATCTCAAAAGGGTTCCCGGTTTCTCCTCCATACTCTCCAGCCGTTCCAATAAATTGCGATAAGTAAAGCACATCATCAACATTATAACTGAAATAGTAATAAATATCAGTATCAGTAAAATCATGTGCATCAACATTTGCCGCCGCCAAAAAATTACTTTCAGAGCCAATATCATTAAGCTGTATAATTTGAGTGGTTGCGCTGGGGGATATGTCTGCTGGCTGCAAGTTTTCAGGAGGCATAGCATAAATCATATTTGAGTTAATTAGCGCCCCTCCAAAACCCCAAGTGCCTTTGCCTGCAAGAAATAAAAACCCATATTTATATATAGGTATTAATGTTCCGTTAAAAGGTCCGGGAGGTGCCCCCGGAGGCACGGCATATCTTGTGCCATATAATATTATTGGAGTTTGATCCTCCTCCACAACCAAACCGTATTGGCTATTTACCTTTATAACCGCCTCCGCAATTGGATTGTTTACATCAGAGAAAAAAGAGCCTATTGATATTTTCCGCCCCTCATTATTCTGATTTACAAAAGCATCTCTTTCCTGCTTTTGGGTTTGCCCCGTGCCGCCTGGCCCTCCTGTAAGGTTAAATACCGCAACATACTTTGAGCCCGGTGTTGCATCCGGTAACTCATCTATCCTCTTGGAGTTTGCTCTTTGCTGGTTTAAATACTCTGTAATCTGCCTTACTTTATCTATCAAGTATGTTAATGATGCCATTTTTTATTTATTTGATGTTTATAATTAACCTATGTATTCAATGTATGATCCATCTCCAATATCAAGCAAGCCCGGAATTTCAATATTTGTAGTATCAAAAATCTGATCCCCTGATTGAGTGCTTGTAAATGCTCCGCCTGTTTTAATCATGTTGGCGCTAATGGAGTATAGATTTGTTTCTCCAAGGCTCTCCTCAAACTCTGAACTCTCAAGAACATAATACACACTATCCATCTGAACAGTTTTATGGCTAAGAGCCTGTATTATCTTTCTCATAATCTCTTTTGTTACAGGCAAGAACATAAATTTATCCATCTCATAAACATCTGAATTTATGAGTAAAACAGAAACATCAGTTTTGTAGTTTTCAGCGCTATTGTTGGGAACTGCTGTTTTTTTATAGTAAGGTATCCTTATAAGGTTTGTAATTCCGGTTGCATAATATACATCTGTGTTTTCCGGATTTCTGTATTTAATCTCTATGGTTCCGGATTGCCTTACCTGTACATTTATTCTTTCACTCAAATGCACAAGCCCTCCAAAATCATCATCATCATTGTTTATTCTAACCTTAACATCTTGATTTTGATAATCCACAAAATCAATTGTGAACTCATAAACCTCATAATTAAAAATATCGTATATGGAGGATATTATCACATTTTCAGGAACTCCCTCAAAAAGACTATCCACAACAATAACATCTGCATTTAGTTCCTCACTATAAATAACCTCGCTTACCTGATACCAAACCCCAGCCACATTAAAGTAAGTTCCAAGGCTGGCCCAATAAGGCAATGTGCCATTAAGGGCATGGGTTCCGGTTATAACATTGGTATCATAGTCATAAATATTCCCACTCATAAAATAAAACCCCGTTTGAGCATTTCCAAGATTTATTTTTATACCATCTCTCTTATCCTTTACACCAATGAAGTTTGTTTTTTGTAGTACCGGAACGGCTATTTCTGTGCCATCTGATTTTACTATTGTAGCTGTGTTAAAATTATAATTGCTTTTAAATTGGGTTGTGATAATATCCGCCGTTTGAAACTGCTGCACCTCCTTGTAAGGGAGAACAACATCAACCTCACAACTTAGGGTGTTTTCATCTGTCTTGTAATTTCCAGCATCACTAAAATTTACTCTATTAGCAAACCTCAAACTCATTGACTTGGAAATATAAAAAAATGGAAATCTGCTATTTCCGGTTTCTTCAACTGTAAACTCTTTTGTTTTTATACAGCCAAATTGATCCTTTATTGATAGCCAATAGTTGCCGGGTGCCACTCCTGAAAAAACATTATCAGTTTGATATGCACCGGATATTGGAGAGGTTCCCGGAGGGCTTATAGCATATACAGGATTTATGCCTTGCTGGTTTACGGATGTAATTATTAACGTGGCTCCGTTGGGGCTGTTGTTTATTGCCACGTTATAATTATCAGGCGAAAGCAAAGCAGGAGTTTGGAAAGCTTGTGTAATTGTTAAGGGCTGGGGCTGGTTATTGGTTATAACAATATTCCCTGCTGCACCCCTTGAGTAAGTAAAGGTATATGTTTGGCTGTTAACATTTGCATCAGCAACAGGGCTGCTAATAGATTGTATAATTGCGCTTGCTGTTATCTTTACCTGAACTTGTCGGCACCTATCCGGCACAAAAGCTAAAAACTCTATAGTTGAAGTGAAAGGAGTATTGTTTTGCCCAAATGAAAATGTAAATACTACATCCGCAACCGGGGGGAACCCGCCTCCCTCACTTGGTAAAAAAGCAATACCGCTATCCCATGTATAACCAGCAACGTTACCATAAAGGGATGTTATAGTTACAACATTACCGGTCCGGACCGCTATATGTTGCCCGTTGGCTCCCATATCCAGTAAAAATGCCTGCATGAAATTTATTGCGCTCCTTTCCCCGGGCAAAAGAGTTGGTGTACCTGTTGTAACCTTATACCCAGCATTACGAACAGGAACCCAACTCCAAGCAGGGGTTAAACTTACAGTACTCCCAATCCCATTTGAGTAAACCCCTGAAAGAGATAAAGAGGATCCAAGCGTTAAATCCTCATTAAATGTTATATGTATAATATTTCCCGCCATGATTGTTATCTGTTAGCTATTAATAATTTAAACTTTTTATCATTAGGTTTCAAATTTATCAAATAACCGCGCTCAATCTCTCCGTTTTCATTTGTAAATTCAAAAAGCCCGTAAACATTTGGCACCCTCCTCCCGGATATATTGGTATATCCACTAACTTGCTGCATTATTGATGTTCCCGCCTCATGCTCAAACTCTATAGTTTCAGGAACATACCGGGCTCTATTTAGTTCCCCGTTTAATATATTTCCATTCTCTGCATACTCATTGCCCCCAATAAGCTTTGTTGTGAGCCCGCTGTTAGCTGTTGAACTACCATACCTAACATAATCCGCTGCATATTTAACCAGCCCGGATGCAATTACCCAGCCATGGCGCAAAAGAATATTGAAAGGAGATAGCCTCAAGTTTGTTGCTGTTTCAGGGCTATATGTGCCCGTTGGCGCTTGAGCAAAATCATCTTGCCATTTTCTTTCTAAAAAAATAAATTGAGATTGTGAGGCGGGGGTTGCCGGGTCCAAAGGATCCCTTTTTAAATCCATCATAAAAACATCATTATCATAAGTAGTATCCTCTGTTGGGTATTGTGCTTGTTGTTTACGGCGGGCAAACTCTTTACCATAACTATCCGCCCTGTATTCGCTCAACATGGTATATACATTTTTTATCCTCTTGATTATAGTTGTAAAAGTAGATTTTGCATTGTATTCATCCAGCCCCATTGCCTCCTGATAATCCCCCCCCTTTGCATAACCTAACTCAATACCGGAATAGTAATAATTTGCCGCCGCCGCTCTCTTTGCGTTTTTTATGGGATTTGGCAGCCTTACAGTTATTTTGCGTTGGTAAAAATAACTTAACTCCTCAATTACTATGTTTTCCCTGTATCCAGTTCTCTCAATGCCTAAACCTATATTCCATGCGGCTCGATTTGCTTGGATAAAATTTTTAAATGATGTGGTTAATGGCTTGAAAGAATTTATCTCCTCCTCCGTGCTTAATGGCAGGGCATCAAAACCACGAACCCAAAAGCCATGAGTATAACCTACAAGGGAGGCGGCACCATCATTCTCATAACCTAAATCTCTCCTGCCAAATATTGTTGATTTTAAAGCGGTTTTATTTCCTGTCATTATCTCAATAAGCCTGCTTGCCATTTCAAAAGAAAGAACGCATTTTGATTGAGTTGCCTCATAAAAACTATCTTCAATTATATCAAGGTTGCCATCAATATTGAAAGCAACTACTCCAAAAGCACCATCATTAAAAGTTCCCCCAAGGTTTGATTTTCCATAAAACTCAAGGGAGGCGCTCTCCCCGGTATTAAGAAATATATCTCCCTCCCATTCTACACTCCACGTATGGGCCGGATTATCATTTTGCCCGGTTGATACGTTGGCGAAATACACCCCGCCAAGAGCATCAATACCGCCAACACCATCTGTGTTGAATAACTCTACATCTCTATTAACAATATTGTAGTCTGTTCCTCCGGAGTATTTGCTTATAAAAAGCCCATAAAACGCATGGTTAACATTGTCTTTATGTGTTAAGCTGGTTGTAAATGTTAAGCTTACTTTTATGTGTAACGTTCTTGGAACCTCTGTAACTGCAAAAAACATTATGCCCGTTGTGCCTTGGCTTTCCCCTCCCGTGGTTTCAGGAATTACGCTATGAGCATTTTCATGGCTTTGGCTATAAAGGTTTAGAGGAACTCCAACAGATACCGCCCTATCAGTTCCACCGGAGTTTGATCCGGCACTCATGTACATTGATGCTGTGTTATCTGTTTCTTGAATGTCAAACAAACTCCTCAATAATATCCTCCTGCCTGTTAAGGCAACAGTATCAACCCGGAGCGGGTCCATGGCTCCACCATCCATTGTTGTTATCCTTTCAATTTCAACATTTTCATTTTCTCTTGATTTCAATATAGGCTCAAATCCAGCATTGTTAAATTTAACAGTAATGATGCCTTTCTCAATTTCATAAGTGGATAAATCCAAATCTCCCTCATAATCTCTTTCCCATAAATCAGTTTGAGGATTTGCCACATCTCTTGTTAACCTTATCAAAGCCTCAACCCCATACAAATCATACACAGTTTTAATATAATCAGCACCGTTGCCAAGGAACTTTAAGCCACTTGAAAACTTGGCAAAAATACCATGATACTCCTCATGACGGGCAATTTCCTTATTATCATCGTCCCAGCCTTGAGGCTCTATTATTGTTGTAGAACCCATTTGCGGATTAAAAAGGGTATATCTTACCCTGTCTTTAAATGTTGGATTTGCTCCCATTAATTCCAGTTTTTATTTTTCAATGCCCAAATAGCGTGCTCAATGTCAATTTTAGGCATTATGATGTTATTATTTATTTTGGCAGTTTTAAAACCATCCTTAATTGCATCCTTAATGGTTTCTTTTAGCCTGCCATTATCCCGGCTTGCATCTGCATCATGGTTGAAATTCTTTATCCTGTTATGCTCATCAGTTACGCCGGAGAGAATACGCCCCCTCATATATCTCATGTATGCATCATGGGAACTGTGAACGCTATCCCCTTTATCAAGCATGGTTAATGTTGCTTTGCTTGGCGTTAAGCGGATAGATCCATCTTTTTTCTCAATAACCTCACTTACACCGCCATCCCCAACATAAGCAATCTCCGCCGGGCCGCCTTTCCTACCATGCCTGTATTTGGGTATAGGAGTGGCAAGAACTGTTGCCAACTGCACGGCACCCAGCGCGGCAATAAGAGCCGCAAATACAGAGCCCGCAATTGGCCCGGTTTGCGCGTATGCCTGCATAATACCTTGAGCCGTGGCAATACCAATATCAACAATTTTGAGAGCCTTATTAAATATTGCCTGTTTGCGTTGCTCCTCCCGTTTTTTCTTTTCAAGGGCCTGGCGCTTTTTCTCTTGCTCTTTCTCAATCAACTCTCTTTGGGCTGCATCATTTCCAGCCAACTCAATCTGCCTGCCATAATACTCCTCTTGGGCTGCAATCTCATCATCAATCTTTTGTATCCGGGCATCAAAGAGGGCATTTGCAAACTCTCCTAAAGCATCCTTAAGCTGGCCTGCCAAGTCTTTTATTTGCTCAACCTGATCCTCAAAAGTTTTAACCTCTTTGGAGGAATTATCCTCAAAAGTTTTAACCTGTAAATCTGATAACTCACGGCGGAAATCAGAAAGTTTTGCCTCTGCATCTTTCCTTTGTTCGGCTGTCAATGCCTCTGCTGCCAAAAGAGCCTCAAAAGCCTTTATTTGCTCCTGTACTGCTTGTATGGCATAAGCTTTCTTAATCTTGGCAATGTTGCTCTCATGGCGCTCAACAGCTTTCTCCCGGTTCCTTTCATTTGTCCTCTCATTGTTAAACCTGTCATTTTCTGCAATCAGAGCCTCATTGAGGGCATTTTCCCTCATCTGTAACTCTGCATTAAGATTTTTCTCAAAATTGCCGCTTACAAGATCATCAATTGATGCCTCTGATTTTTTGTAAATATTTTCCTTTTCTGCATAATATTTCTCAAGAGCCAAAATCTCCTCATTATTAAGCTTTTCCCTTAAATCCGCTGGTATCTGTATGGAGGTAACAAGGCGCTCAATCTCTTTATTGGATAAATCCCTTACTTTATCATTGTAACGGCTTATATCCTTAAGCTGTTTCTCAAGCGCCTCCTCATTTAAAGCAAGGGCATACTCTTGTGATTTTATGGCTGCATTTGTCCTTTCCTCAAATGTTGCATTATCATCTGCAACAATATCATCATTTATCTGCTTGACACGGTTAAGGCGAAATACTGAAAGATTGTAAGCATCATCATTTATCTTTCTCATGGCAGCAAGTTCCTCCTCCCGGGTTTTCTTGGCTTTTTTGATGGCTTTTTCTGTTGAGAATATTGCCTCTTTTTCTTTCTCAAGTGCCGCAATTCTTTTTTTAATCTCAACGCCTTGGGCCCGGGTAGCAAAACTTAATGCATCAATCTTATCCCTCTCCGCCTGTATCTCTGCATTTATAACCGCAATAGTCCTCTCAATTGGCGCGGTATCTGTTGGCGTTCCTCCGGATGTTGCGGCGTTGGTTGCTGTGGCTTGAGTTTGCAATCTCTTAAGGGAATTTATCCGCGCCTCTGTTTCAATGATAAGTGATTTGTTTTGACTTACTTGGAGCCTTACAATTGCCAAATCCTCAACGTTTAATTTTTTCAGATTATCACTATATCCGGCTGCACTTACAAGTAGTCCGTTTTTACGTTTAATAATACCAACACCCTCAATGTTAACATTGTTCCCCTCTTTCTCCAGCCCATTAAACTCCGCCCTTTGCTCCTTAAGTTCTTTCAACAATTCCAACTCTTTCTGTATGGCTATTGTGGTTTGCAAATTGGCTTGCTCTTTCTGTAAGTTCACATACTCCCTTAGTTTGGCTGTGTTTAGTTCCACAACCTCCCCGTATTTGTTAACCTTTTCAATGGCTTCCGGGGCAATTTTGGATAACGCCTCTGTAAGTTCGTTCATCTCCTTTTGCTCCTTGGCGTTCCGGTTGATTTTGCCCGCCAACTCCTCATACCTATCCGCCATTTTTGAGATGCTTTTACCATTAGCCTCAAGGGTATCACGGTTTTTCAATACCTCCTCTGTATTGGATTTGGTTTCTGCATTGAGTTCCTTGATGTTTTTATTAAGAGAGGAAATAACATAAATTAAAGCAGCAGCGGCAACCACAATTAAGCCAAATGGGTTTGCTCTTGAGGCTATATTTAATGCCTGCATTTCGGCTCTTGCCCCGGCAAGCCCCCGGGATACAAATGCTGTTGATACTGCCATTGCATTATTAGCAATTACGGCAATCCTTGTTGCAATACTGTTGGCAATTACAGCAGCTTTATAAATAACAAATGCGGCTCCTGCTTTAAGGGCGACATCAATGATAATATCAAGGTTTTCCGCCAAGAATTTTGCAGCGCTGGCAAGCTTTTCACTAAACCCGGTACTCTCATTCAGGTTGAGGATATAATCCTCAAGGGAACTATCCAAAATCTTTAATTGAGCATCAAGGCTCTTGAGTTGTTTATTGGTTAAATCCTCAAGGGCTCCCTTTGAATTTTGATAAGCAACCGTGTTTTTTTCAATCTTATCCTGATTGTTGGCAAGGATGATACCTATCTTGGCAGCCTCCGCCCCAAACAATCCGCCTGCTAATGATAATAACTCTAACTCATCTTTCCCCTGCCTTTGGGCATCATTCAATTTTGTAAGAGCCTCCTCCAGCGTTAAACCGGATTGGGATAACCTGATCATTGCAGTTGATGTTAACCGCCCGGCGCTTTCTGCTTTAATCCCGTTATCTGCAAGGATACCCAATATTGCCGCGGTTTTCTCAAGTGAAAACCCAACAGTACGTGCCGTTGGCGCTATATAAGAAAATGCATCCCTAAGCCCTTGGAAATCCAGCGCGGAACGGTTAGCAGCCTCCGCCAATACATCCGTATAACGTGCCGCCTCTTGTGCTCCCTCCCCGTATGCATTAAGTAATGATTTAACCAGCGTTGCCGCCTCCTCTGCACTTGCCCTCAATGCAAGGGATAAATCATTTACAGGCTTAAGGAGTTTCATTGCCTCCTCCGGTGTGGATCCAAGTTTTATTAACTCTGTTGCAAGCTTGGCAACATCCGTGGCACTGTTGATACTTGCCTTGGCAACATTTTGTATCTCCTCCTCAAGAGGGGCAATCTCCTCCCTTGTGTGCCCGGCTATTGCGGCAAGGTTTACAATCTCCGCCTCATAATCCTTTATAACTGCAACGGCTCCCCTTACTGCATCAGAAAACAAGGATATACCTGTTGCAATACCAAAGGCAGCAACTAATGGCTCCAGCATCCCGGCAAGCCCGGAGAAAGCGCTTTCATAATTTCCAATGTTATCCTTATATATTTCCGTTGCCCGGTTTACCTCTTTAACCTTTGCAGCCAATTTATCGTACTCCCTTTGGGCTGCCTTTATCTCTTGAGTGTTTTTATGCTCTGCACTCAACAAATCCGCTAAACGTTTTTGAGCCTCGTTTCTCTCTCTCCTTAGTTTCTCATACGGGCCAACAAGCCCAAGAACCTCCCGGGCTTGCTGTTTCTTTGCCCGGTTAAGCATCTCATTTTGTACCCTCTCCTCCGCTGTTAAAACGGTGTTGCGCTTCTTGGCTGCCTCCTCTTGAGCGGCAATGCGTAACTCTTGGCTCTTAATATCCAAAGATGATTTAATAATCCTTTGCTCATCAAGCAATGCAGCCTTTTCCGCCCGGATGGTATCCAAGCGAGTTTTTTTAAGGCGCTCCTCTTGTTGCAGCTTTGCAACCTCCTCCCGGGATGTAATCAAGCGGCGTTGCTCAAGGCGCTCAAGTTCCTGCAAAAGCTTTACCTCCTCTTTTTCCGTGGCAAGCTTTCTTTTTTCCAAGTCCTCTGATTGAGAAAGGAGTTTTATTTCCTCCCCCTGCTGGGTAATCATTTTGGCAGATAACTCAAGGGTTTTCTTTTCGGTTTCAATACGCTCCCGTTTGGTTCTCTCCAAAGATTTCTCAAATTGCTCCTCCTGCTTAAGGCTGTTGGTTAATTTAGTATGGGAAAGGCGCTCCTCATCAATTGCTTTTTTGGAGGCTCCTGCTGTCTTTTGCCGGGCTTTCTGAACCTCTGCTATAAGTTTCTCCATGGATATGGCTTTTTGCCTCTCCTCATCAAGTTTTTGCAGAGCAATTTGCTCATTTCTCATTGCCTCAACCATCTTATCAATGGCGTTTTTTTCAAGGTTCTTTACTTCAATGAGTTTTGAGTTGCTTTCTGCATTACGATACAAGCCCATTACTTTGTTAAGTTCCTTAGAGGAGTTTTTTAATTCCTCATTGGCTTGTATAGCTACTTTTAAATTTTCTGCATATATATAACCAAACCTTAACGCCTCATCCGTTACAAGGTCTTTTAATGTGATTTTGCCATCATTTGCCATCTGCTAAATTTTTTTGAGTTGCTTTTATTTTCATATCAATCTGCTTGCCGTAATACACAACCTTTGATGCCGGGATAGTGTTGAAATCAAAATCAATCCCCAAAAATGTACAATAGCTGGCAAGCATCTCATCCGGGCTTATGATCTTGCTTTCATCAACCGGGGGGAGGTTAAGCTTAAAACTTTCAACTTGGATAAGTATGCCCTCCGCCTCTCTCTCCACGCGCTCCAATTGATCCAAATAATCCTCATGGGTTATGCTGTACCCATATCCAATTAACTCATTAATGCTTTCCTCATCATAATCAAAAGCAAGTATTTTGCAGCAGAGGATAACCTTTCTGTATTTGGTTTCATTATAGTAAATTTCCTTGTGTATCTTAAATACACGTTGCTCATCAGGAGAGGGATTAAGGTTAAGGTAATCCTCATGTATTTTCTCCCAAATTTCTTTGAGTTCCGGTTCCGGGATTTCCTCATTTTCTGTTACAAGTAATTTGTAATCGTTGGTGCCAATGATCTCAAGGAGTATTTTCCAAGGGATAACATCTATTTTCCTATATATCATATACCTAATTTTATCCGTATGACTTTAATAAACAAAGGGAGGATTGATTTCTCAATTACCTCCCTTAGATTTTCATCAGTAAGCCCAAAAAATTCCGTTGTTAACCAATGATCTCCTCTTAATATTTCATCATTCTTTTCATCATCAGAGCCAAAAAATAAAGTGCCGTTTTCAACTTTCATGTAAAAACCCTCAAACCAATCCCCCGTATCAACTCCGGTGTAAGGATCCCCAGCGCGCTTGATGTTGTTTACTCCTCCAAGCAATGCCATGTTTGTGGTTATGTATTCAGTTGCTTGAGAATAAAATCCCAGCGCCCTCCCATGAATGTCTGTACTGTCTTTTTCAAGTTGCTCCTTATTTTTATCAACAAAGGTTTTTTCAAGGCTTCTAATTACGGTTACTATTTCAGCAATAAGAGAGGGTTTATTTACCCTTTGCGCTGCCTGTAGCTGCCGGAGGAGTGTTGCCATTGGTTGCAATTTTGTGTGCCTCTACAAGTCCAGCCTCACGATCCATTGGGCTCATCCTTGCAAAGATGTGGTTTTCTCCAAACTCTGTTCTAAACTCCTCAAGGGTTTTATTATAGCCCTCTGCAAATACAATCCCTTTGTATTCGTTTCTGCCTTTAGTTTTCTCTTGCCTTTCTGCGTTTTTACGCTGCTCTCTTGATTGTGCCATGATGTTTTATATTATGGGGCCGGTATCTCACAGCCCCGTTATTAATTAATTTATTGTTTCAAATATTAGCATTTTGTGTGGTCCTTGCCCATTTTCGTTTACTCCACGGAAATAGAAAGCTAATCCTCCATTTACAAACTCTGTCAAAGTTCCGGAAATAATACCCGTGTCATAGTCAAACGTTAAACCAACAACACCGGGTTCAGCAAGCACATCACTCCCAAAAGGCAATAAAAAACTTGTGGGATTATTGGTTGCTGTTACTTGGAAAACAAACGGAACCCCAACTTGTATTATTTGAGCCGTTTCTACCGTTGTGTTCAGGTTAGTTATAACCGGAACGTTAACGCCCGGCGTTCAAACAGCTACAATAAGAGGCTCATCCCCCTCATACATAGTTGCCACAATAGTAACAACACCATCAATCTCAACGGTAAAACCATTTGCAAACCCGGTGCCTGTTACCTCATAAATGCCATCTCCATCCGCGGGCACAAAAGTTACTGTTTGCACAACTCCGGCTGCATTTTTTACAACAATATCCCCAGCAACCAAACTTGTTAACGGCCTGTTGCCGCAATCCGTAATGGCTTTGAATTTAATGGATGTTGCAGATGCAGAAACTTGAGTTAAATGAACATCAAAGATGCCATGTAATTCTGATCCCCAAGTTGGCTTGATAACACATGCATTGTCCTCAAGCTGGTTGTAATCCTTGTAAGCAACAGTTACAAGAGTTGTTGCAGGCTTATCCGGTACTGGCCTTTGGCGGATACCTACTCCAAGCCTTTGCAAGTCCTGGCCCTTAACCGCTCCGCCATCAACATTAACACCCACAATTGAGCCATCATTGTTTAACTCAAAAACCTGTGTGTATCCTGAATTGGCATAAGACTTAAGAGCGGCATGTGAGCAAAAGCCCAAATAACTCTCATAAGTGGTAATTTTTGCCGCTGGAGAGGTTTCATAACTAAATGTACCCGCTGTAAAAGTGGTTGCATCAGTATTGGCATTGGCAACTGTATAGGCTGTATAAAGCGGCACAATGTCTTTTGCTTCAATGGCATCAAGCCATTTATCTTTGTCCTTAAAATCTGCAAAAGTTGGGAACTGAAATCCGCTCCTTGCAACAAATAAACGCTCAAGCACTCCCTCCAAGCACTCAACTCCATTGGAGCCCGTGTTTTTCGGCTTGCTGTTTTCTCCTCCGCATAACTCGTTTATTACGAGCAACACGATAAATGGGCTAATTTGATTATTCATAATAGAATTTTTATTAAAAATTTGTTTAACAACTAATTTGGTATGAGAGATTTCCGGTAATACAAAATATATGGTTTGGAGCCATGTTTGTAAACTTTATATCCTCTGTATCGAACTCTCCTAAGCATTCCCTTAAGCCATTGCCTAAGCTGGTAACAAGAAAGTTTGTTTGCCCTTTCAATGCTTTTACTACATCCATTTGAGCCAAGTGATCCGCTCTCCCGGCTGCATTTGGGTAAAGCCTATCAAGATCAACCATAAACACAATCTTTGCCTCAACTGTAAAGCTTATGCCCTGCTGGGTGTTTGCCCTATCTGCAAGAACAAAAAAGATGTTGGCAGCAAACTTATCATCCCTAACAACGGGATTGTAATCGGTACCGGAATAATAGGCATACGGCTTTAAAGCTGTTTTCTCCTCTCCATTTGGAACCTTATCAACCCTGCCAAATAACTCCACATTTTCCCAATTAAGGGCATTAAACAAAAAATTTTGCAACTTAAAAATTGCAAAATCAACGCCTTTTGGCTCCTCTGTTTGGTACTTGTTACCAGTCATAATTATGGATTTCTACGTTATCAGGAAAGATGATTTGTTGCGCCTTTCTTATGGCTTCATTTAGCATTGAAAGCACTCCCCGGGATTGTAATATCCCGTTACCATCTCTAAAGCCCTCAAGTTCTACCTTAAGGAGGCTGTACTTGGATTTTCTCTCTGTTTCATTTATGCGTTTGCTGTTGATCATCATGCGTAAAACCATGGCGGCAACACTATAACCCATAACCGCCTGTAACAACCCTTTGTATTTTTCAACTTCAACAGCATAATCCCTATCAGGATCATAACCGGGGCTATTGTCAAAAACTGCCTGCAAAGCCTCCAAAGCGCCCTGCTTTTTATACTTCAACAACTCATCATTTATTTGCTCGTTGGATGCATTAATAATATCCATTGTTTCATATACGTTGGCAGCCGTTACAAGGGCATGGTAACTTTCAAAAATACGCCCGGATGTGCTGGTAAGGTTTTCCTCATTCAAGGTAAACCCAGCAGCGGCATCCGGGGTATCCCAGCCCACAAGATCAGTTACAAATTGTATGGTTGCGGGTGTAAACATATTATGCTATGCCCATGGCAGTTTTAAACGCGGTTTCTTGCTCATCACTCAACTCGTTGACTTTTTTCTCAACAGTTGCATCACTCGCATTAACAGCTATTGTAACACCTAAATCCTTAAGGGCTTGGATGGCATCCGCTTTAACAACGGTTGCATCTCCATAAAGTGTAATGGTTGCATCTCCCTCTGTTTGCTCTGCATTTGTTGCCTCCTCTGTATTAAGGCTGTAAATGTTTGCCATGTTAAGTACAGGCAACACCCTTGCTTGTGAAGTTGTGAACTCAAGAGGAGTATCATCCATTACCTGATAAATTGATAATAGGATATAATCATCAACTTTACCATAATCAACATTTTTGTTAGGGTTCATCTCCGCGGCAAGTCTTGTGTAAACAAGTTTACCAACATTCATTGATGGAGTAAATACAACTTTGTTTTCAGTCCATCCTTGGAATACTGTATCAACACCATCCTTTTCAAAGATGAAAGCCCTATCAACAACATTTACTGTTACCCTGTATTGGGTTCTTAGCATGTTCCTTAATTGTTCCGGCATTGCATCAGCAAGAGCGCTATCCGGTGCCGTTCCGTAACCGGATGAGGCTGCAAGCATTCTCTTAATTTGCATGTTACTTAACAAGCTGGTAAATGTCCTATCATCCATGTGAATGAATGCAAGGTTATGGCCATATACTTTTGCCTGTTTCATAATCCTTACAATATCATCAATTGGCTTGGCATCCGGGGAACTCCATGGCGTTGTAACACCAAATTGATTGCGCTCCGGCTGCTTAAGATCAATTTTGATTTCTTGCCCAATGTTGTTTTCATCAGAGGTGCCATAAATACCATCATTGGATAAAGCAGTAAGGAACATATACTCAAGCCTCTCCCATACTGATTTGGTAACGCTTGTAGTATCATCAAAGATAATCCTTGATATTTCTTTACTGTTATCTCCCGGCATAGCCTCCAATAACATAATATCATTCATTTGGGTTTCATTTAAAGAGCGCTTAGTACCCAGCTTTGGAATATCGCCGGATGCCCTCCTTATAGATGATCTCCTTTTTAATGGGAGGCGGCTGTCAAGAGCAACCACATCCGCCATTACAGCGCGGCCATCAATCTCAAGGGTTTCCCATCTCATGTTGGGTGCAAACTGTTTTGTAAGCATGGTTTTGTAAAGGTACATGGCCTCCGCCTCCTTGCCGTTTATGGTTTTCGTTAGAAACAACAGTATTGCCGCAAAGTTGCGCGTAATGTACTGTGAAAATTGACTTTTTTGCATTTCTCAAAAGTTTTTTAAAGGTTAACAGCTTATGCCTTATCGGTTGTAAGCCTTAAAAATGTGTTTGTAGCCTGTACCGCTGCCGGGATAACCAAACCATTAGCAAGAGAATAAATCTCTTTGGTCCAATTTTTAAACGCCTCTGTATTTACAGTACCGCGAACCATTACGGATGCTTGTGGGTTTTTCGTCAATACGGATGCCCTTAAAACACCAGCGTATGTGTGCCCAGCCGGTAAAGCTATAAAAGCACCAGCAGTAATGCCAAGCGCCTTATAATTACCTGTTGCGGTTTCTCTTATTATCGGGTGCCCGGCGCTTAGTGTTGGATAAGCCGCCGCATCAATTCCCGATACATCAAGGGATTTACCTCCCGGGATGTTCTCCTCATGGAAAGGAATGATTATGCTATCTCTTGAGGTATCTATTTTCTCCCCATCATCTGTAAGGTTGATAACAGCAAGTATAAGCACGTTTTTTAAAAATGTTTTTTTCATCTTTTCTTTTATAAAGTTAAACTTTGGTTATTATAAAACATTCCCCACGATTTCAGCAGCCTCCGCCTCTGTTGCTGTTGTATCACTTCCGCCCGTTCCGGGTTTTCTTGAGTAATTTCCATCATTGGCAATTACTTGTAGTAAATCGTTGTACTCCTCCTCAAGCCCCTTAATCTGATCCTCAACAGGAGTTGCAGAGTTTACATCAATGCGGGCCGCCCATTTTTCTTTGTACTTTTCATTAAGTACAGTTGATGCCGCCAGCTTCTTTGCCGCCTCCGCTTTTTTCTCATCAATTGTTTTGCCTGTCTTAAGGGTTTCAAGTTCAGATTTTAAACCTGTAACCATTTCCATCAAGGCCTTAACATTAGGATCAAGTTTTGGATCATCCGGGTTTGGCTCGTTAGGGTTTGGCTCATCCTTGATGTTCCATTTCTTTTTAAGGTTTGCCGTGTTTGTTTCAATGGCTTTGGTAATTGCCTTATCCATCTCGCTTTTAAACTCCGGCCTTGCAAGAGTAGCAGCAACATCCAAATTTGCGGGTGTTGGGAGTTTGCCAACTAATTTGTTAACCGCCTCCTCCGCTTCGCTTGGCTCTGAAATTGTAATAAATTCATACAGTTCCTCATTTAAGCCCTTAATTTTAAGTGCCGCTTTGAGTGCCTCCATCAATTCTTTTTTCATGGTAAAATGTTTTAAAATGTTAAATAATACAACAAATGTAAACAAGTTTTGTTGTATTTGTATAGGCAGCAAAAAAAAAGCCCCCTCTCTGTGTTAACAGGGGGAGCCTTAAAGGGTACTAATAATGTATAAATTTGGGCTTAGGGAGTTGCTTTTTGTTTTTCAGCCTCCTTATCCGGGTGTAACTTTTTTACGGGCGTGGAGGGCTTTATTGGAACCTTTGCCAGCACCTCATATTTATTTACCGTTATTGTGAAGTGCCTTAACGCTGCATTGTTTGTTACTTGAGAAAACCACAACTTTCCAAACAATAATATTGCTAATCTCTCTTTCCAATTCAGTTTGTAACCAACAACCACAATGCCACTCATATCATTGTTTTTGAGTGCCGGGATTGCCTCTCCCGTTCCTGTAATTATTTTACCATTCACTCCCTCAAAATTAATTGCTTTCATGCGTATCCGTTTTTATTAATATTTCACTTATTATTGCTCCAACAGGAGTGCCGCGCTTGGCGCTTTCAATTATCACATCACACCGGGTGCAAAACACCACAAGGCCCAGCTTGTTTATCATGGTAACAATCCCCAGCATGGAAAGATATGTATTTCTGTGAACTTCATTGATAACAGCCCAACAGATTGTGGGATCAACTTTCTCCTCTGCAATTATATCCCAAATGTGCTGGATGTATTTTATCTCCTCCTCATCAACAATCAACTCATCCATCAGTTTATTAAGCTGCTTGTTTTCCGGGGCAATTTGTTTCCGCAATCTCTCTATCCTCCTAAGAACCATTTTGCGGCAAAACGTTATAAATATTGCCTCAAAAATTGAGAGCGCAACAAAACTCCAAATTATTCCCATGATGGCGCTTTCAATTTTAGCCTCCGGAACATCCATAAAGTATGCAAGCGGAGCAAAGCAGATGCCAATGGTTAAGATGTTCCTTATCCTCATAAAATTGGCCCTAAACTCCGGGATAAATTTGTTGATGGTTTTCTCATGGGATTTAATCTCCCTCTTAATTGATTTTAGTGATCTCATAATTGTTGGTTAAAAAATTAGCAGTATGATGAGTAAGATGATAAAGCACCAAAACCCACCTTTAAAAACTCCGTTTATAAATTTCTGTATCATGCCTCAATAAGTTTTGTGCCTCCCTCCTGCACTTTGTTAAACAATGTTTTTCCATCTTTCATAAGCAAGTAAGGCAAAAAGATTTCTTGAGGTGTGGCAATCTCCGCCTTGATAAGTGCCGTTTGTGCCTCAACCCAATCCCGGATGATACGCCATGCAACTCTGTTTGCATGTTGCAAGTTAAGCATGCCCTTGGGCACTCCATCTTTCCGCAATGCGTTAAGCACTCCGGAGGACCTGGCCGGCAACTCAAAAAAGAGAGGCTTATCACTTAGGATGAGCATGAACTTTAATGCAACAGGGGTGCCCTCTGTATCATAACTTATTGCCGTTTCTCTTGCCCCATGCTTGGCAAGTATTTGTGTAATCTCTCCTATTGTCTTGTGAGGATCAATCTTTGTTGTATAGTTTGATATTGCCATCAGAATAATTTTTGATTTTTATAAATCTCATCTTTTTTCAGGGTGTAAACTCCAATCTTAACACTAATCTCATACTCCCACAAGTAAACAGTTTCATAAAACCAACGCTGTTTGCGTATGCCCCAATATTTGAAAGTAATAAGCTTATCCTTTCCATCCTTAAATGTTTTTACAACATGGCACAAAGTGGCGCGGTTATAAAAGCGCTTAGGCATTTTGTTTTTTGGCTTGGCTTTCATTTAGGGGTGTATAAAAAAATGCCACACAAACCCGCTTGCCATCTGTACAGTTGATATGTACACAAGGAAAGGAGGCTTAACCTCATTCCCGGTGCCAACAATAAAAATCTTTCTTGGCTCTTTCTCCTTGGATGTATCAACCATTGCCCAAAGAACCGGGATGCCGTTTTGAGATTGTACACTTAGCGGAACGGCTCCAGCGGGCAACATAACAGTTTGCTCCTCCGCCTCTCTTAATGGATATTTTAAAATTATCATCTCAATTGGTTTTAAGTTGTTTTTTCTTTTGAGTGTAGTAATAGGCAAGCCCCATGGCAATCACTATCAATGGCAGCGGGTTAATGGGCACATCATTATGGCTATGCCCAAACTCACTATTGCCCGGCTCATCATCCGTATCATCTTGACCGGGCGGCCCTCCAAAGGGATTGCCTGCATAAACTGTTGCAGAAAGCAGCAGCATTAAAATAAGTTTTCTCATGGTTCGTTTCTGTATTTATAAAATTGATATGTATTTACTGCTATCCCCAACAACGTGCTCAAAATCTCTTTCTTGAATGTGGAGGGCTTGTTTTGCCTAACGGTGTAAACCATGCTCATGGTTATTGTAGTGTATCCCTTAGCATGGAGCGCCCTCATTGCCTTTCTTGCAAAGCCATAAGGGAGGTGCCTCAATGAGTTACTTTCCATCATGTACAAAATCATTTAAGTTAAGGGCATGCCCTCTTTCAATAAGCTGGAAAATGTCAATTTGCCACTCCAACATTTTCTGCATCATTGCCCATGTTGTAAATCCATACTCATAAGGGATTTCTTTTTTGGTAACAGGAACAAATTGGATAGTTGGCTTGCCATCAATGTAAGGGGCATGCAGATTAACATACTCACAATGCCCGGCATGATACTTTGCCATTTTATCAATCGGGATAAACCTCTCCCCATTAACCGTTATCGGGTTTTGATAATCATCTAAAGGGCGTAACAATAATTTACTGTTTGTGCTCCTGTCAATGTAATTAGCAATGGCTGTTGGGCCAACGGTGCCAACAACGGGCTCATCTTGGAACCATGATACGGATTTCAACCCATAAGGTATATACCCAATAACCTCCTCAAGTAATAATATATCATTCATGTTTTCTGTATTTGTTTATCCCGGATGATTTCTCACAATCTCATCAAGGCTTTCATTTTCTGTTTCAAGTTCCTCAATCCTTTCATCCCTCTCTGATATTATTTGCTCATGCTCCAATATCGTTTGCTCAAGTTCAGCAATCCGGCGCTCAAGGGTATCAATTTTCTTTTCCGCATCATCAAATTTTTCCTCAAACTCATCCGCCTCCTCCGCGTTCTTGCCGCCCCATTCCCTTAAGCTGCTGTTTGCGGTTCGTATCTCCTCAAGTATTGGCTTTGACATATCGAACTGTTTTTTTAAAAACGGCTCTCTTGGAAATTCCAAATAGCAATCCTCAATAATTCCTATAATTGTATCAATCAAAGGGCACGTATTCTCAACAGGCTCCTTTTTTCTGCTGCTGCTTATGGCACTATACCATGGATTTCCCATAACTAATTGAGTGAAAATTTGATAATGTTGATCTTTGTTTCAGGGTAATTTGTGTACATCACATTAAGCCTTGGCAGTATCTCCAAATCTCCCGGGGAGTATTTTTCCTGAACATACATAAGCTTAAGTAATCCATCTCTTTTAATGCCATCATGCATTAAAGGGCTCAACATTTCATGGGGGTAAAAATTGGCAGGATTGATAATAAATGCCGCCGCAATGGGTATCCAAGTATTTTCCACGATACTTTAAATTTTACTGTTAATAAAAAAGCCTCTGTAACTCACATTGAATTACAGAGGCAAATATAAAATATTTTATATTATAAACAATAAATATTTTAATTATTTATTTTTCTGCTGGGGGCTCAACCTCTCCCGGCTCTTTCTCTGCATCAGGAGCCAAGGCAGCCGCCTCCGCTTTCTCTGCTGCAATAAGTTTCATCTCCTCATCTGCATTATCAGTTAACCCAACTTTATCAATGGCTGTTTTCTTGCTTATAAATCCAGCCGTTACGCCTGTAGATAGATAATCAATGATTTCCTTAATATCGTTTGGCAGGATGTTTTTAAACGCAACATCAAAGTAAGTTTTATCTCCCATCTTTTTGAGGCTTATCCCGGTTGTGTTTACCGTTCCGGCAATAAGCACATTGAGCATCCTTTCCACGGTTGTACGATTGCCCCCCTCATTAAGCTTGGCCTTGATAATGGCATCAATAAACATAAGCTTTATGGCAACTCCGCTCATGCCTGATCCAACGCCATTTAAATCCTCCAAGGATAGTTGTGGTGTGCTGGTTAAGTAGTTGATCAGTTTCTCAAGTTTCTCAAGTTCTAACTTAACGCTTTCCGGACCGTTATTGTTGGTTAAGAACTCTGCATCTCCCTTTACCTCTTTGCCATCCTTGAGAACCTTAACAGGAAAGCGGAGAGTTTTACCGTTATCCTCTTTCTTGGGCATGCTCACAACCTCTCCATAAAGCTTTAAGAAAGGGTGCCCGGTGTAATCGTTGCTATCCGCCAGCTTACTTAAAGCAGTTTCAAACCTATCAATCATAACACTCACATCATTCCACTCTGTAAAATCTTGGGAAAGGTACACAACCGGGATTTTGCCAAATCCATGGGGCTTTGTTTCTATAAGCAACATCTCTCCGGTTTCATCAGAGAGTAAATACTTATTCTTATCATCATACACCTCCACATAATTGATTTTTTTATCTCCTTTAGCGAATGTGTAACGCCAAGTAAAGGCTTTCATATCTCCTTTAGCATCCCAAAACGGGCTCATTATGCCGCCCTTTGATGTAAGTACAGAGGATTTAATCTCTTTCTTATCGTTAACGCCAAGTATCCTGTTAAAAAATGTGTTTGGCTTAATATCATCAATGTAAAAAACAATGGCGCTTTCTGTTTCAGATTTCTTGGCAATCAGTAAATCAATAAGCTTGCTATCAAGGCGGTTTACCCTCCAAAGCCTTATGATCTCATCCGCCAGCTTATTACTCTCATTAGGGCTTAGGGCAACGCCCTCCCCAGCCTCAAAAGCGGTTGCAACTGTTACAATCTTTTTCTGAAAGGGAACCGGGATACGGCTTTGAGGGATGTTTGTGCCTCCAACGGTTTTATTTTTTTGGGTTTTGTCTATTTGGGTATTCCGGATGTTCCTGTTTAACTCTTGGAACTCTTGCCGGGCTTCAATTACTTTGGCAGCATCTTTGGAGCCGCTTATAAGTAATGCAATGGTTTCTTTGGGCCTCGCGGAAAGTTCAGCACCAATTATAAACTCCTCATTCATACTGTGATTATTTTATTGTTAATAATTTATTTACCAATTGATGCCATTAAGAACATCATCACTTGTTTCAAGTATCTCCGCCTCATGCAGTTCAAAATACTCCCTCATCATAAAGGCATCAAGTAAATCCGGGCTCTTTCCATCTAAGTACGTTTTCATCTCTGATTTCTTAATTACCTGTAACTTGCCATCATCATCCGGCTTGCCCTGCTTGATGGCTTTCCTCTCCTGTTTCATGGCAGCCTCAAGAGTTGTATCCTCATCAATAAGGCGCGTGGATATTTCAATCTCTCTCCCGTTTTGGATAACACTCTCCGGGATGTAATACTCTGCATTGTAAACGGCGGCACCGCTCTTAAAATAACATTGGCTCTTTAAGTGATTATATGCCTCTCTGCCAATAGCTGTTGAGCCGTTATTGAACTCAATGGCGCCATCAATAAAACCGCCCTCTCCTCCTACAAATTGCCCAACGCCATCATTATCATACACAATCTCACTATTTGGGATTTTATGCTTGATAGCCATCCCCTTTATTACTGCAATAACCTTTGGGCCGGTGCTCTTATCAACTATCATAATATCAATCATCATCTTGCCCTCCCAAACCATTATAACCAGCTTATCCGATCCCTTGAGAGCAATATCCGCTGTTATGCATTTTCTTGTAAGGCGTTGCAGCTTTCTCACTTCACTTAATTGAGAGGTATCCAATGGCGTTTGTGTTTGCATGGCAAGGAGGTTCTTTAATCTCCCCTTGTTTGCCCTAAGCTGTACCTCAACATGCTTATTTGTGAATATGTTAGCAAATTTATAAAAATCGTAAATATCTTGCCCGGATACTTTTACATGCCAATTACCGTTGAGGAGCCTGGCCTTGGTTTGCTCATCTTGGGCACTCAAGGAGCCAAGGTATCCCGGATTGATTTTGATAAGTTCCTTATTCTCATAAATGGAGCCCCCAATAAAAGTAAGTGATTTGATTAAGTCCTTGGGAGAAACGCCCCCTTTATCAATTTGAGGCTGTAGAAACTCCCCGCCTTTCTCCATAACCTCCTCAATGGTATCTCCCCAAATGTATTTGTTGTTGGCAACTGTGAAATATCTCACTACTCCCCGGCGCTCCTCAATAGGGAGCCCATCCGCGCCAATCCACCACTTAATTAACTCATAAACCCAACTATCAGGATCAGGGTTACAGGTTGCCCTTACATAAGGTGCCACACCGCATGTGGAACGGTTACGGGTTAACAGATAAAAAAACATCTCTTTATCAAAGTGGGTTAACTCATCAAAGCAGATGAGAGGGATTTCCGCCCCTTGCCAACTGTAAATATCACTCTTATGCTCAAGATGGGAAAACTTAACCTTTGCCCGGTTGCCAAAATGCCACTCAAGGCGGCTCTCAACTGCAACGGCTCCCCGGATTTGGCTGTACATCTTGTATGAGGCATCCCACAACCCCCCCTCCCCTTTAATTTGAGGTGTGGTTCTCCTGAAAACAACGGCACCAAAATTTGGGATGTTTACATTACGCATGCACTCAAGCAGCATGCACCATGTTTTACCGGATCCGGCGGAACCTCCCCCAATAACAATATCCGCCGGGGAGGAAAGTGATAACATTTGATAACCCTCTTGAGGGCGTATAAACTTAACTGCTACGCTCATTGTATGTTAAATATGTTGCAAGGTAATACAAAATAACAAATGCCCATCAAATGATGAGCATTGAGTATGATAACCGCATCAATGCGTGTATCATGTTTTTCCTACATTGTGTTATTGGCATGCCTCCAAAAGCCTTGCCTCCCTCTCCTGATTAAGCAGAGCAATTTGAGCCTCATCATCCGGGGCGGTGTTATCCCTTACCCATGTGATTTGTGCATCATACGTTGCATTAATCTCCGCCCTTGCAGCGGCACAATTATCCTCAAGAGGTGTTGCATCATCTGTTGAACATGAAAGCGCTCCCAGCGCCAAAATCATAATAAATAGTTTTTTCATAATTACTCTTTTAAAAGTTTGTTTAGTTGTACCCTCAATTTTGAGATTGCTGCATACACATTATCACAATATGCAGAAAACTCCTCATTACTCATGTGCTTGCCTGCTACATCCATGGATGCCTCAAGCTGGCCCATGGCGTTTTTAATCTCTGCTTGCTCTTTGTTCATCTTTGCTGTTTTTAAATAGTTCTATAGTGTTGGTAAAGTCATAATGAAAGATGTGAACTCCTTTGCACCCGGAGCACACAAATTTAGTAACTCCTGATTTATTCCGTTGGCAGGCTCTCCAATACTTTCCTTTATCAACATGAGCCTTATCACAATACAGGCAGTTGAAAATGTTTTTAGGATACCTCACAACCGTTTTACGGTCCGGATCCACAACCTGTAATGCATTGAGGAACCCGGCACAAGGCTTGCCGCTGTCATACCCTCCCTCAATGTGGCAATTAAATTGCTGGTGCCCATAAGCAAGGCACTCCATGGCATCACTTACTGTTTTACGCTCAATGTTTGCCTCACTATCTCTTTTAAAGGCACAAGAACCACACATCTTGCCGCAATTCTTAATCTTAGCGCCCTCAATGGCTAAATCTGCAATATGGTTCCTCAACTCCTCATGGTTGTTGCTTGGCTTAAGTTTTAGGCTCATATCAAAATAGTTCTTTTTGTATTGGGAATGTTGGTAATGATGCTGGGGAGATGGCTGCCATGGGCCGGTGCTCTCCTCCTGCTTTTGTTTTCTTAGTATGGCAGATGTGGCACAATGGCTGGTAATTATTAAGCCAACAGCCTCCTCCGCCTTTCTTTACAGCAATGATGTGATCCTTTTGTATCCAATCCCCGTATCCGTTGCCCCAATCATCCGGGCAATCTTTCCACGTTCCATTGCAGTTGCAGCAAGCCCATCCGCCATACAAGAGAGTAACATATCTCTTAATTACATCATGGTTCCCGGCAATGATGGCATAAACAACACCAACAAAATTTGAGCAATCATCCGTGGCCCATCTTGAGCGCCGCCCGGTTAACTCCTCCCCGCATCCACACGCGCAAATGCCGGGCTCTATTTGGGGGAACATCTTTGCCATCTGCAACGGTTGTACCCTCTTGTAATGATTAACCTCAATGCGGGCATATACAGGTGCCGGATCAAACAGGAGC